>Ga0310695_10002657_pt1 | contig 37068 bp, 36 predicted proteins | sample RumenRJG_04DNA_FD_203882 | JGI IMG/M metagenome (GOLD analysis project Ga0310695, IMG submission 203882) | Bovine rumen microbial communities from Lethbridge, Alberta, Canada - RJG_04 (v2) (version 2) | ecosystem: Host-associated > Mammals > Digestive system > Stomach > Rumen | place: Canada...
GTACTGGGCCAACATCTTCATCAGCGATTTCGTCGAGCAGTACAAGAGCAAGTATCCGACCGATAACGGTTCGGATTTTGAGCTGGCAAGCTTCGCGCACCTGTTCTGCAAAATCAACAGGCACGACGCGCTCCGTTTTGACGGCAATTATGATACCTTCTCGCTGGACACGGTCAACGAACTGTGCATGCGCTTCTTCGGCCGCCGGATCTATCCGGCCGATGGCGTGCTGTACGAAAACCAATGGGGCCTGCAGTGGACCTATGAAAACGGCAAGTTCCGCTTCCCGTCGGGAGACGGCGAGAGTTACAACCGCTTTGCGGTCGTCACGTCTTATCTGATCCTGCCGGGCGGGAACGTGATCCTGGGCTACGACGTGTATGATCTCGATCTGGATGCTTACTGGAAAAACGGCCTGGACAGCACGCTCTATCACATGACGTCTGCCCAGGCCCAGTCCGCCGAGGCGTCCGGGCGTATCACACAGGTCGGCTATGGCTGGGCTGAGGCAACACCCGTTGAGCAGAACGGCCACGACGGCTATTACATGCGGCGGATGGATACAACGCTGTATTGAACAAAAGCGATATGCTCCGTTGAAAAGGCGCACGTGTTTTTCGATTCTGGCAGGGCGAAATTTCTCTTCGTCCACATTCACAACCGGCATCCTCCCCCAACCAAAGAGACAAAATCGGCGTGACCGCAGCGGTCACGCCGATTTCATATCTTTTTGATTTTGCAACTGCTTTTTTGTTTCGTACCTTACAGCTTGGAGACGATCTTCGCCGCGCGGCGGCCGAAGGTCATGGTGCGGCCGCAGGCCAGACCGGTGAACAGGTTGGGATAGTTGTTGGCGAAGAAGCCTCCCGTGCAGTCGCCGGTGGCGTACAGGCCCTCGATGGGAGTGCCGTCCTCACGGATGACCTGCATATCGGTGTTGATGCGGCAGCCGTTGAGCGTGGTCAGATGCCAGGCGCAGGTGCGGATGCCGTAGTACGGGGCAGTGTCCACCGGGGTCATACGGTGGGGGCTCTTGCCGTAATCCTCGTCCACACCCTTGGCGCAGAGCTCATTGTAGCGCTCCACTGTGGCCACGAACGCATCCACGGGCAGGTTCAGTTTCTCAGCCAGCTCCTCCAGGGTGTCAGCCTTCTGCAGATAGCCCATGGCCAGGTGAGAGTTCTCACCCTCGGTCATCTGACCCCAGACATAGTCATAGGGCATGTTGGACTCGGCGCCGTTATCGAAGGGGAACAGACGGCAGCAGCCGACCTCGTCGAACTGCTCGCAGTACTGCTTGTTGTTGGCATCGAAGATGTCCACATAGGTGTGGTGGGGCTGCATGTACATGGAGTGCAGCATGAACTCATAGGGGCCGGACTCGTTGCAGAAGCGCTTGCCGTTCAGGTTGACCTTCAGGAAGGGCTGCTCACCGAACCAGTACCACTTGCCGTTGGTCTGGTAGCCGGCAGTCTCGTCGGGCTTGACAGAGCAGCGGTTGAACATCATGGAGGCATGGGTGGGGTCCAGCTCCGCGCCTGCCCACATCATGGCCTTGATGCCGGAGCCGTCGGCCGTGGAGCCGATGGGCACGTTGGCCTTCATCTTCATGGTCATGGGCTGCAGCGCCAGCATCATATCGGTGTTGGTGGCATAGCCGCCGGTGGCCATGATAACGCCCTTGGAGGCCTTGATGCGGATGTAGTGCTGGTCGTTCTGATCCTGGGCGATGATGCCGGTGACCTTGCCGTTGGCGTCCATGTCCAGCTTCACCAGGGCGGTAGACAGTCTCCACTCCACACCGTGCGCGTCACAGTAATCCTGGAAGGTGGAGCTGGTGGTAACGCTCTTCTCGTTGCCCTGGGCAGTCTTGTGGGGGCTGTGGCCGGTGGCGTAGGCCTTGTCGCGCTCGGGATACTTCTGATCGCCGATGCCGCCCTCCAGGCTCATATACCAGTCGCCGGTGGACTCCATCAGGTCGGTCAGCCAGTCCACCATCTCGGCGGAATTGTCGATCCAAACCTTGATCAGGTCGCTGTCTACATAGCCGCTGGCATAGCGCACGATATCCTGCAGGGCCTGGATCTTGTCGATCTTGAACTCGGGGAAGTCCTTGAAGGCTTCCAGCTGCAGCTTGGAATCGATGGCGCCGATATCCTCACGGATGCCGGTGGGCGTCTCCCGCTTCTCCACCACCAGGACCTTCACGCCCTCTTCCGCGGCGCTCATGGCGGTGATCCAGCCGCCGGTGCCGCAGCCGACCACCAGGACCTCGGTGCTCAGTTCTTCGGTGATGTCGCCCTCGGCGATCTCAGGGGCCTCGCCCAACCAGTCGGAACCGCCGGCCTTCTCCTCCTTGGCGCTGAGGACCACTTCCTTGCCGGAGGCCTGGGAAATGCAGTCCGCCGCCGCCTTGCGGATAGCGTCGCTGGTAACGGTGGCGCCGGACACTGCGTCCACATCCGCGGTCTGCCCGGTCAGGATCGCCAGCTCCATCTCCGGCCCGATCTTGGCGCCAATGTCAGCCGTCTCACCGGAGACGTCGATCTGCACGTCGGTGATACTAGTTTCGTCAAAGGTCATGGTGACCTTCACATCGCTGCCGATGCCCTTGGCGCTGGAGCTGTAGGTGCCGGGGGTGTAGATGGCCGCCCCGCCGGACGCCGCCTGCGCCGCTGCCACAGCAGCGGCCTTTTCCGCGGCAGCCGCCTCAGCAGCCTTGCTGTTCTGGAGCACATAGTCGCCGCAGCCGGGCAGTACGCCCATAGCCGCCACGCCTACCGCGCCCGCCGCAACGCCTTTGATAAAGTCTCTGCGGCTGATTTCTTTCTTTGCCATTTGCCTCTCTCCTTTTATATTTTCATTTTTATGCATCGATTCATGCGGCCCGGCCGGTCAAAGACCGACTGTGCCGCGGGGCTCAATTCGCTTGAGCAAGCTCCTCCTGCTCTTTTCTCCTGCGTCCCACCAGGCGGCTGAGAGCGATGCTGACCTCGTACAGGGCCAGCATGGGGACGGCCACCATGATCTGGGACACCACGTCCGGCGGAGTGATGATCGCCGCCATGACAAAGATCAGCACGATCATGACTTTCCGGCCCTTCCGCAGCCACTCCGCCTTGATAAGGCCCAGGCCTGTCAGCAGCACCGAGATCACCGGCAGCTCGAAAACCAGGCCGAAGATCACGAACACCGTCAGCAGAAAGTTCACATACTGGTCGATGCTGATGGAGGCGGACACGTCCACCTGGAAGGTAAACTGGATCAAAAAGCGCAGCATGAAAGGCAGGCTGATGAAGCGGGCGAAGGCCACGCCCAGACAGAAGCAGAAGGTGCCCGCGATCAGCGCCGCCAGCACGAAAAACCGCTCCCGCTTGCTGAGGCCCGGACTGCAGAAGGCGTAGGCGTGGTATGCGATCACCGGAAAGGCCACGATCACCCCCGCCAGCAGGGCCACATTCAAGTATACCAACAGCAGCTCCTGGGGCGCGATGTAGACGAACACATAGTCGTAAGCCTGGCCCAGATCCGTCAGCCCGGTCACCAGCTGGGGCGCAAAGCTCAGACATACGCCGAAGCCCGCCAACAGCACCAGCACACAGATCAGCACCCGGTTGCGCAGCTCCCGCAGGTGGCCGGACAGGCTCATACTCCCGTCCGGATTCGCCTCCGCCTTGCGTTTGGCTTTAGATCTTGTCTTCATCCGAGGCCTTGCTCGTCTTTTCCTTATCTTCCTTGCCTTCCTCGTCTTCCATGCCGTCCTTGAAGCTCTTGACGCTCTTGCCGAACATCTTGGTCAGCTTGGGGATCTGGGTCGGTCCGAATACGATGATGACGACGATCAGGATAATGATCAGTTCCTGGGTTCCGAATCTCATGGCTGCTCTCCTCCGTTATTTTCAGATATCGTTTCCTCCCGGGGCGCTTCCGCCTCCGGGCTTGGTTCCGTGTTATCCTCCGGCACAGGGGCGGCTTCTTCACCGCTTGCTTCCGGCGGCTCTGACTCAGGGCTCTCCGCCCCGGACTCCGGCTTTTCCGCCGGGGTTGACTTTTCTTCCTTCTTGGGCTTGCCGATGTTCTTCAGGTCCGTCTCCACGCCCTTAATGTTCTGCCGCAGGTCCTTGTCCATCTCCTCCAGGGGCTCCAGCGCCTCCCGCAGGGGCTTCTGCGCCTCCTCCAGCGGGTCGATCACACTCTCCCGAATCTCCTGGGTCACGTCCGAAGAGGCTTTGCGGAATTCCCGCATGGCGTTGCCGAACTTCCGGGCATACTGGGGCAGCTTATCCGGTCCGATGACCAGAAGGGCCACCACAAAAATGACCAGCAGTTCCAATGCTCCGATCTTCATGGGCCTCTCCTTTCTTTGGTGTCAACGACAGCCTGTTTCATGCTATAATTTATAGCGTTATGATAGTATTATAATACAGGAAACTGTTTTTTTCGTCAATAGACATGAGGAATTCTAATGTCCGCCTAACGCAAAAAAGGCCGCATTCGCGGCCTTTTTTTGCGGTTCAGTTGGCTTTGGTCTCGCAGTAGATGCAGCGGTAGACCTTGTTCTCCCGGTCTGTCAGCTTGAACACGTGCTTGAGCTCCTGCTCCACTGTGGTGATGCAGCGGGGGTTTTTGCAGAAGATCACGTTGGTCAGCAGCAGCGGCATATCGATGCTGCGCTTTTCCACCAGCTTCCCATCCCGGATCACGTTCACGATGACCCCCGGGTCCACATAGCCGATCACGTCGAAGTTCACCGGGATGTCCTCGTCGATCTTGATGATGTCTTTGCGGCCCTGCTTCTTGCTGACCACGTTCTTGATGATGGCCACGGAGCAGTCCAGCTTTTCCAGGCCCAGCAGGTCATAAAGCTGCATACCCTTGCCGGCGGTGATGTGGTCCAGCACGATACCGTTTTGGATAGCGTCTATGTTCATAGTCTTCCGGCCTCCTTCAAGAGCTTCAGGATCAGGGCCATACGCATGTACTTGCCGTAGAGCACCTGCTTGAAGTAGCAGGCCCGCGGATCATCGTCCACCGCCACGCTGATCTCGTTGACGCGGGGCAGCGGGTGCATGATGCTCAGGTCCTTCCTTGCGTTTTTCAGCTTCTCAGGGGTGAGGATATAACTGTCCTTCAACCGCAGATAATCCTCCTCGTTAAAGAAACGCTCCCGCTGTACGCGGGTCATGTACAGGATATCCAGCTCAGGCATAGCGCCCTCCAGGTCCGTGGTCTGCACGTAGGGGACGCCCTTGGCGGCCAGCACGTCCTTCTTCACGTAGCTGGGCAGCTTCAACTCCTCCGGGGAGATGAGCACCACTTTTGTCCCCGGATAGCGGGACATGGCGTTGATAAGGGAGTGGACCGTGCGGCCGAATTTCAAGTCGCCGCAAAAGCCCAGGGTCAGATTTTCGAAGCCGCCCTTTTCCCGGTAAATGGTCAGCAAATCCGCCAGCGTCTGGGTGGGGTGGTTGTGCCCGCCGTCGCCGGCGTTGATCACCGGGATCGAGGCGTTCATGGCCGCCACCAGCGGCGCGCCCTCCTTGGGGTGGCGCATGGCGATGATATCCGCGTAGCAGCTGATGACCTTTGCCGTGTCGGCCACGCTCTCCCCCTTGGCAGCGGAGGAGCTGGCGGCCTCGGAAAAACCGATCACGTTGCCGCCCAGCTCGTACATGGCGGCCTCAAAGCTGAGGCGGGTGCGGGTGGAGGGTTCAAAAAACAAGGTGGCCAACTTCTTGCCGTGGCAGCGCTCACTGTAGGCGGCAGGGTGCTCGATGATGTCGTTGGCGGTGTCGATCAGCTCCTGCAGCTCCTCCACGGAGAAGTCCAGCACGTCGATCATGCTTCTCATGCTTTGCCCTCCCCGATCCAGCTCTCATCCGAGGGATCCGCCCGGAAGGCCATCAGCCGCTCCACATCCTCCGGCCGGATATAGCCTTCTTCGGCGGCCACCCTGGCGATCACGTCAAAATCCGTCAGGGAGTGGTTCTCCACCCCGGCCTCCGCCAGGCGATCCAGTCCCTTCTGCATGCCGTAGGTGAAGATGCTGACTACGCCCAGAACCCGGGCCCCGGCCTCCCGCAGCACGTTCACCACCTCGATGACGCTGCCGCCGGTGGAGATCAGGTCCTCTACGACCACCACCTTCTGGCCCGGTTCCAGCCGGCCCTCGATCTGATTCTTGCGGCCGTGGTCCTTGGCGCCGGAGCGCACATAGCCCATGGGCAGATTCAGCATATGGGCCGTGATGGCCGCGTGGGCGATGCCCGCGGTGGAGGTGCCCATGAGCACTTCTGCTTCCGGGTAATACTCCCGTACCAGGTTGGCAAGCCCCGTCTCCACATCCAGACGCACCTGGGGTGCGGTCAGGGTCAGGCGGTTGTCGCAATACACAGGACTTTTGATGCCGCTGGCCCAGGTGAAGGGCTCGTCCGGGCGGAAGAACACCGCCTGGATGGCCAGAAGATCCTTCGCAATGATGGTACTGTTCATCCCAAAAACTCCTTTACACATCGTCTGTAGGCGGCCGTCGGGTCCGCCGCCTGGGTGATGGGCCGCCCCACCACGATATAATCCGAGCCCAGCTCCCGGGCCCGCGCCGGCGTGGTGACCCGTTTCTGGTCCCCCACTTCTCCGTCGGCAAAGCGCACCCCCGGCGTCACGGTCAGGAAGCCAGCGCCGCAGCGCGTATGGACCTTGCCCGCCTCCAGGGGGGAACAGACTACGCCGTCCAGGCCCGCGGCGGCGGCGTTGGCCGCATAGGAGAGCACCGTCTCCTCCAGCCCCTCGCCGATCAGAAGCTCCCGCTGCATGGTCTCTTCATCGGTGGAGGTCAGCTGGGTCACGGCCAACAGCAGCGGACGACTGCCGTCCGGCCGGGTCAGGCCCTTCAGGGCCGCCTCCATCATGCGTCTGGTGCCCGCCGCGTGGACGTTCACCAGGTCCACATCCAGAGCGGACAGTACCCGCATGGCCTTTTCCACCGTATTGGGGATGTCGTGCAGCTTCAGATCCAGGAAGATCTTATGCCCTCTCGCCTTGATCTGCCGGACGATCTCCGGCCCCTCGGCGTAATACAGCTCCATGCCGATCTTCACGAAGGGCTTCTCCTCCGTGAAGCGATCCAGGAAGGTAAAGGTCTCTGCCGCGCTGTTGAAGTCACAGGCGACGATCACATCTTTAGCCATGGGCACCTCCAATGATGTCTCTCAGATTCTCGATCCCGTATTTGTCCATGACCCGGGGCAGGTCCGTGATGATATCCCGGCAGGCTGTGGGCCGCACCAGATTGGCCGCGCCCACCTGGACCGCCGCAGCGCCGGCCAGCATCATCTCGATCACGTCCTCCGCGCAGCTGACGCCGCCCAGGCCGATCACCGGGATCTTTACCGCCCGGGACACCTGCCACACCATCCGCAGGGCCACTGGAAACACCGCCGGGCCGGACAGGCCGCCGGTGGTGTTGGCAAGGACAGGCTTGCGCTCTTTCAAATCGATGCGCATGGCCATGAGCGTGTTGATGAGGCTGATACCGTCCGCACCCGCGTCCTCACAGGCCCTGGCCACGGACACGATATCCGTCACGTTGGGAGACAGCTTCAGGATCACGGGCTTATGGGCAACAGCCTTGACAGCCCGGGTCACCTCCGCCGCGGCGCAGGGGTCTGTGCCGAAGCTCATGCCGCCGCCATGCACATTGGGGCAGCTGACATTGACCTCCAGCCAGCCCACCTGCTCCTGCTCATCCAGCCTGCGGCAGACCTCCGCGTATTCCGCCACGGAGAAACCGCTGACATTGGCCATGACCGGCTTGTGAAACACCTGCTTCAACCGGGGCAATTCCCGGGAAATGACCTCGTCCACGCCTGGGTTCTGCAGGCCCACCGCGTTGAGCATGCCGCCCGGGCAGTCTGCGATCCGGGGCAAGGGATTGCCGTCCCTGGCCTCCAGCGTCGTTCCCTTAAACGAAAAGGTCCCGAGGCAGTTGATATCGTAGATTTCGGCAAACTCATAGCCGTAACCGAAGGTACCGGAGGCGGCGATCACCGGGTTGTCCAGCTCGATGCCGCAGAGGCTTACAGCAAGTCTTTCCACAGCAGCTCCTCCTTTCGGAATACCGGTCCGTCCTTGCAGACCCGCTTGCCGCCGGAGACGGTCTCTACCCGGCAGCCCATGCAGGCGCCGAAGCCGCAGCCCATACGCACTGCAAGGCTCAGCTGTCCACCAGTACGTGCGCGCTCACACACAGCGTGCATCATGGCTTTGGGACCGCAGGTATAGAAATAGCTGAAGGGCCGGTCCATGGCAGCGGTCACGAAGCCCGGCAGGCCGTAAGAGCCGTCTTCCGTGCAGACGGTGACCTCCGCGCCCAGGGCGCGGAATTCTTCTTCGTAAAACACATCCGCCGCCGCCGCAAAACCCAGGATCACCGAGACCGCCCCGCCCCGGGCCCTCAGCCTTTTGGCCAGACCGTACATGGGCGAAGCCCCGGTGCCGCCCGCGATCAGCAGGGGCGCGTCCCCGGCAGGCGTCAGGTCAAAGCTGTTGCCCAGGCCTGTCAGCAGATCCAGCTGCGTGCCTGCGGGCAGTTCACGCATCTGCTCTGTGCCCCGGCCAGCCGTCTCGTACAGCAGCGTCAGGCAGTCCCCCTCCACGTCGCAGACCGACAGGGGGCGGCGCAGAAACAGGCCCTCCAGCTTCAGATCCACGAATTGACCGGGTCCCTCGATGGCGGAGGTGCCCCCCCGCAGGCGAAGTCGGGAGACCTTCGCCGTCAGGGGCGTATTCTCTATGATGGTAAACAGTTCTTGCTTCATGATGCTCAGGAGTCGATGGTGGAGACGGTGATGGTGGTCTCCTCCAGCACGTCCAGCAGGACCCGCACCGTATCCAGAGAGGTGAAGATGTTCACGTTGTTCTCCGTGGCGCAGCGGCGAATCACGGCGCCGTCCTCCAGGTGGACGGGAGAGTGGATGGCGCGGGTGTTGATGATGTAGCTGACATAACCGGCCCGGATGGAATCCAGGATCTCCTCGCTGCCCTCGCTGATCTTTTTACGGATACGGGTGCGGATGCCGTGCTCTTTCAGGAAGTTTGCCGTTCCGGAGGTGGCCTCGATGTTGAAGCCCATGTCGTAGAAGCGGCGTACCAGCGGCAGCGCCTCCTCCCGATCCTCCCGCGCCACTGTGACGAACAGGGTGCCGTAGTTCTGCAGCCGCATGCCCGAGGCCTGGAGGGCCTTGTACATGGCACGGCTGAGCTTATCGTCATAGCCGATGGCCTCGCCGGTAGATTTCATCTCCGGGCTCAGATAGGCGTCCAGGCCCTTGATCTTGTTGAAGGAGAACACCGGGACCTTCACATAGTGGCGCTTCTTCTCCGGCGGATACAGATCGAAAATGCCCTGCTCCTTCAGGCTCTTGCCCAGGATGACCTCCGTGGCGATATCCGCCAGGGAGTAGCCGGTGGACTTGGACAGGAAGGGTACTGTGCGGGAGGAGCGGGGGTTGACCTCGATGATGAAGACGTTGTCGTCCTTATCCACGATAAACTGGATGTTGTACAGGCCGATGATGCCGATGCCCAGGCCCAGCTTCTTGGCGTATTGGAGGATGATGCCCTTGACCTTGTCGGATATGGAGAAGGCCGGATAGACGCTGATGGAGTCGCCGGAGTGGACGCCGGTACGCTCTACCAGTTCCATGATGCCGGGGACGAACACGTCCCGGCCGTCGCAGATGGCGTCTACCTCTACTTCCTTGCCCATGATGTACTTGTCCACCAGGACCGGCTTGTCCGCATCGATCTCCACGGCGGTTTTCAGATAGTGACGCAGCATCTCCTCGTTGGCCACGATCTCCATGGCCCGGCCGCCCAGTACGAAGCTGGGCCGCACCAGCACGGGATAGCCGATCTCCTCGGCGGCCTTGACGCCGTCCTCGATGTTGGTCACGGCCGTGCCCCGGGGCTGAGGGATGTCCAGATCCTGCAGGATCTTTTCGAAGCTGTCACGGTTCTCCGCCCGCTCGATGGCGGCGCAGTCTGTGCCGATGATCTTCACGCCCCGGTCCATCAGCGGCTGGGCCAGGTTGATGGCGGTCTGTCCGCCCAGGGAGGCGATGACGCCTTCCGGCTGCTCAAAATCCACCACGGCCATCACATCCTCCGGCGTCAGCGGCTCGAAATACAGCTTGTCGCCGGTGGTGTAGTCGGTGGATACAGTCTCCGGATTGTTGTTGATGATGATGGCCTCGTAGCCCGCCCGCTTGATGGTCTGCACCGCGTGGACCGTGGAGTAGTCGAACTCCACGCCCTGTCCGATGCGGATGGGGCCGGCGCCCAGGACCAGGATCTTTTTCTTTTCCGTCAGGCGGGATTCATTCTCGCCGGAATAGGAGGAATAGAGATAGGCGATATAGGCGCCGGTGTGCAGGGTGTCCACCATGCGGAAGATGGGAAGGATGCCCGACATTTTCCGCTTGTTGTAAACCTCGATCTCCTGCAGGTTCCAGAGCCGGCCGATGTACTGGTCGGAAAAGCCCATCTTCTTGGCGGCACGCAGGGTCTCCACATCGTTGACCTTGGCCTTGAGCCGGTTCTCCATGTCCACGATCTTCTTGTAGGATTCCAGGAACAGCTCGGTGACCATGGTCACCTCATGGAGCTTTTCTACCGAGACGCCCCGGCGCAGCAGCTCCACCACGGCAAACACGTTGTCGTCCCGGAATTCGCTGATATAGTCCAGCATCGCTTCGATGCTCATCTCGTCGAACTTGGCCATGCGCAGGTGGCACACGCCGATCTCCAGAGAGCGCACAGATTTCAGGATGCACTCCTCCAGATTGGCGCCGATGCCCATGACCTCGCCCGTGGCCTTCATCTGGGTCCCCAGCGTGTTGGGCGCGCCGGCGAACTTATCAAAGGGGAAGCGCGGGAACTTGGCCACGATATAATCCAGACTGGGCTCGATGGCCGCGGTGCCGCCCGCCACGGGGATCTCCTCCAGGGCCATGCCCAGGGCGATCTTGGCCGTGACCCGGGCGATGGGATAGCCGCTGGCCTTGGAGGCCAGGGCGGAGGAGCGGGAAACACGGGGATTGACCTCGATGAGGTAGTACTCGCTGCTGTTGGGGTCCAGAGCAAACTGCACGTTGCAGCCGCCTTCGATCTTCAGCTCCTTGATGATCTTGATGGCGCTGTCGTTGAGCATTTTCAGGTCGTGATCGTTCAGGGACAGGATGGGCGCCACCACGATGGAATCACCGGTGTGCACGCCCACAGGGTCCACGTTCTCCATGCCGCAGATGGTGATGGCGTGGTCGTTGGAGTCGCGCATGACTTCAAATTCGATCTCCTTATAGCCCTTGACGCTCTTCTCGATCAGCACCTGGTGCACAGGCGAGAGCTTGAAAGCGTTGATGCCGATATTGACCAATTCCTCCTCGTTGTTGGCAAAGCCGCCGCCGGTGCCGCCCAGGGTAAAGGCCGGCCGCAGCACCACGGGATAGCCGATCTCGGCCGCCGCTTTCTTGGCGTGCTCCAGATCATAGGTGATCTCCGAGGGGATCACCGGCTCGCCAATGGACTGGCACATCTCCTTGAACAGCTCCCTGTCCTCGGCCCGCTCGATGCTGCGGCTGCTGGTACCCAGCAGCTCTACGCCGCATTCCCGCAGGATGCCTTTGCGCTCCAGCAGCATGGCCATGTTCAGGCCCGTCTGTCCGCCGATGCCGGGGACGATGGCGTCCGGCCGCTCGTAGCGCAGGATCTTGGCCACGTATTCCAGGGTCAGCGGCTCCATATAGACCTTGTCCGCGATGGAGGTATCGGTCATGATGGTGGCGGGGTTGGAGTTGACCAGCACCACCTCGTAGCCCTCTTCCTTCAGGGCCAGACAGGCCTGGGTGCCCGCATAGTCGAATTCCGCCGCCTGTCCGATGACGATGGGGCCGGAGCCGATGATGAGGACCTTCTTGATGTCCGTACGCTTTGCCATGTTTTATTCCTCCGTTGATGCTTGATAGACGATATTTCCCTGATATACGGTGAGCAGGCATTTCCCGTTCACCCGCCGCCCGGCGAAGGGCGTCGCTCTCCCCATGGACAGGAAGTCCGCGGGGTCGATCTCATATGCCGCGTCCAGATCCCAGACGGAAAAGTCGTTGCCCAGGGGGATCTGAAAGCGCGCCCGGGGCTTTGTGGTCAGAAGCTCAATCAGCTGCTCCAGGCTCAGTACGCCCTTCTGCGCCAGCTCGGTGTAGAGCAGTGGGAAGGCCGTCTCCAGCCCCACGATGCCGAAGGCGCTGCCGGCCAGACCTTTGGCCTTTTCCTCCGCGCTGTGGGGAGCATGGTCGGTGGCGATCATGTCGATGGTGCCGTCGCATACGCCCTCCAGCAGGGCTTCCCGATCCTCCCACGCCCGCAGAGGCGGATTCATTTTGAACCAGCCGTCCTCCCGCAGGTCGTTTTCGTCCAGCAGAAGGTAGTGGGGCCCGGTCTCGCAAGTCACGTCCACGCCGCTCTTTTTGGCGTCTCGGATCAGTGACACGCTTTCTTTGGTGGAAATGTGGCACACATGATAGCCGCAGCCCGTCTCCTCCGCCAGCTTCAGGTCCCGCTCGATCTGCCGCCACTCGCTCTCGCTGCAGATGCCCTTATGGCCGTGGGCGGCGGCATAGGCCCCGTCGTGGATGTAGCCGCCGCGCAGCAGGGAATTGTCCTCGCAGTGGGCTACGATCAGTTTGCCCAGGCTTTTGGCCGTCTGCATGGCTTCGCGCATCTGCTGCGCCGACTGGACGCCGTGCCCATCGTCGGAGAAGGCCACCACCTGTCCGGCCAGCGCCTCCATGTCCGAGAGGGCCTCTCCCCGCTCCCCCTTGGTAATAGCTGCGTAGGGGTAGACCCCGATGCAGGCGTCCCGCCGGATGATCTCCAGCTGAGGCCTCAGCGTCTCAAGGCTGTCCGGCACCGGGTTCAGATTCGGCATGGGGCAGACCGCCGTATAGCCGCCGTGAGCGGCCGCCAGGCAGCCGCTGGCAATGGTCTCCTTATAAGAAAAACCCGGCTCACGAAAATGCACATGCACATCGCAAAAGCCGGGAAAAAGCATATATCGTTCGGAGTTGAAAAAAGCGGCGATCGCGTCCGCGTTCTGAACAGAAAACACGTCCGCCCCGCTGCCGAGCTTCTGGATCTTATCGAATACCGTCATATGCGCCGCCTCCCAACAAAAAACGCCCTGCCATCGGCAAAGCGGAACATACACAGGTATACAGCCCCCATCCGCCCCTGCGGCAGGGACCTGCCATTGTTGCATCTTGCCGATCTCTCTGAATCGTCTTAAAGATTGTAAATATTATAGCCGCGCCCCGCATTCTTTGTCAATGTACATTTCCACCAAATCGAAGGCCGTTTCCCGGCCCGTCCCCGGTTGACCGTCCAACAAAAGGATGGTATAGTAAGCGCAGATTTCCGCAAGATCTTGTATGACATCAGGGAGGACCCTGTCATGGTTGAACAGTTAAAACAAAGCTTTCGGCAGGCGTTCGGAGCAGACGCCGCCTATCTCTTTTCCGCCCCCGGCCGCACGGAACTGGGCGGCAACCACACGGACCATCAGCTGGGACGGGTCCTGGCCGCGGCCGTCAATTTGGACACCACCGCCGCCGTGGCATTGAATGGCAGCGGCATGGTCCGGGTCCTCAGCGAGGGTTATCCCCTTTGCGCCATTGCTCTGGACGATCTGGCCAAACACCCGGAGGAGACCGGGTCCACCGCCGCGCTGATCCGCGGCATCCTCTCCGGCATTACCGAACGGGGCGGCAGCGTCCCCGGCTTTGACGCCTATGTGACTTCCCGGGTGCTGCCGGGCAGCGGGCTTTCCTCCTCGGCGGCCTTTGAGGTGTTGATCGGCACCATCGCCAACCACCTGTCCGGCTGCGGCCTGACCCCCCTGCAGATCGCCCAGTTGGGCCAGTATGCGGAGAACGTATATTTTGACAAGCCCTGCGGGCTGATGGATCAGGCGGCCTGCGCCATCGGCGGCGTCATCACCATCGACTTCGCGGACAAGGATGCGCCCCGGGTGGAGCACATGGATCTGGATCTGGCGGCTGTCGGCCACGCCCTGTGCATCATCGACAGCGGCGCGGGCCACGCGGACCTGACCGCCGAGTATGCGGCCATCCCCGGGGAACTGGCCGCTGTGTCCCGGGTCTTCGGGCAGGAGTATCTGCGCCAGGTGGACGAGGCGGAGTTCTACCGCCGCCTGCCGGAAGTCCGCAAGACTGCCGGCGACCGGGCTGCGCTCCGGGCCATCCACATTTTTGAGGACAACCGCCGGGTCACACAGCAGGTGCGGGCCTTGAAGGAAGGGAACTTCTCCCGTTTTCTGGAGCTGGCCAAGGCCTCCGGCCGCTCCTCCTGGATGTATCTCCAGAACGTGGTCCCTGCAGGCTATAAGGAGCACCAGGATCTGGCCGTGGCGCTGGCTTTGGCGGAAAAACTGCTGGACGGCCGTGGCGCCTTCCGGGTCCAGGGCGGCGGCTTTGCCGGCACCATCCAGGCCTTTGTGCCCCTGGACATGCTGGAGGGCTTTCGCGCCGGGATCGAACATGTCTTCGGTCCGGGCAGCTGTCATGTTTTGAACATCCGTCCCGAAGGCGGTATTTTGGTGGAGGAACTATGAAAGCAACGCTTGACGCTTTGATCGGTTACGGCCTGGAAAAAGGCCTGATCCAGTCCGATGATGAAACCTATGTGTTCAACCGCCTGCTGGAGATCCTGCAGTTAAATGAAGCAGACGAAGACGCAGCTGTGCCCTCCGATCGGACGCTGGCTGAACTTCTGGACGCGCTGACCGACGACGCGGTGCGCCGCGGCCTGCTGGATGACAACATTACCGCCCGGGATCTGTTTGACACCAGGCTCATGGGGGCGCTGACCCCCTGGCCCCACGAGGTGCGGCGGCATTTTGAAGCTTTGCGGAAGCAGGATCCTGCAGCCGCTACGGACTGGTATTACCGCTTCAGCTGCGACACCAATTACATCCGGCGTGACCGGATCGCCAAAGACGTCAAATGGGTCTACAGCTGTGAATACGGCGAGCTGGACATCACCATCAACCTGTCCAAACCGGAAAAGGATCCCCGGGCCATCGCGGCGGCACGGCTGTCACCCCAGGCGGGTTACCCGAAATGTCAGCTCTGTGCAGAGAATGAGGGCTATGCCGGGCATATGAATCACCCGGCCAGGCAGAATCATCGCATCCTGCCCCTGACCATTGCGGGCAGTCCCTGGTTCTGGCAGTACTCCCCCTATGTGTATTATAACGAGCACTGCATCGTCTTCAATGCCCGGCACACCCCCATGAAGATCGACCGCAGCGCCTTCCGCAAGCTCTTTGATTTCGTGAGTCAGTATCCCCACTACTTCGTGGGCTCCAACGCGGATCTGCCCATCGTGGGCGGCTCCATCCTCAGCCACGACCACTTTCAGGGCGGGCACTACGAATTTGCCATGGCCAAGGCCCCGGCGGAGACTCCGCTGTGCTTTACCGGCTATGAGGATATCGACGCCGCCATCGTCAAGTGGCCCATGTCCGTCATCCGGCTGACCGGGCCGGACAGTGAGCGCATCGTGGATCTGGCAGACAAGATCCTGGCTTGTTGGCGGGGCTATACGGATGAAAGCGTCACCATCTACGCGGAGACCGAAGGCGTCCCCCACAACACCATCACGCCCATTGCCCGCCGGCGGGGCGCGGATTACCAGCTGGATCTGGTGCTGCGCAACAATCTGACCACAGAGCAATACCCCCTGGGCCTGTTCCATCCCCATCAGGAGCTGCATCACATCAAGAAGGAGAATATCGGTCTGATCGAGGTCATGGGTCTGGCGGTGCTCCCTTCCCGGCTGAAGACGGAGTTGGCGGAATTGAAAGAAGCTATGCTCTCCGGGGCAGATCTGCGCAGCAGCGAGCATCTGGCCGCCCATGCCGACTGGGCCGAGGAGATCCTACGTCGGCGGGACTTCGGCGCAGAGAATGCCGAAGAGGTCCTGCGACAGGAAGTAGGCGCGGTCTTCCTGCGGGTACTGGAGGACGCCGGCGTCTACAAGCGGGATGCCGCAGGCCAGGCTGCCTTCCTACGCTTCATAGATGCGGTAAACGCAATGTAGTTGATTTACATAATATAGATTACATAATTTAATTTACATAATATAATGGACCCCCTCCATAGGAGAGAGTCCATTATATGTTTCAGTATGAGAAGCAGCTGCAGCGTTCTATAGAGAAGGCTCAGGCGTTATCGTCATCAACCTTTTTGACCAGGGCCTCCGCCTCTTTCAAGCTGATCCCCTGCTCCCGGGCGATCCGGGCCAGGTCCTCATACTCTGCCTTTTCCCGGCACACGCCCCAGCCCTCGGCCCGTTTGACGCGCACCGGCCCATAGGCGGTCTCCACCGTCCGCTGACTGCGCTGCAGGGTGTAGCGGTCGCAGACATATTCCCGCACCCCCAGGGTGCTGGTGTTCCGGAACAGACATTGGAGCATGTCCTCCCGCTGGGCCTCCCTGCACATACAGGTTAACATAATTCCAGGCCGATTCTTCTTCATGCCGATGTGGGTGGTGTAGGCATCCAGGGCCCCCCGGGCCATAAGCTCCTCCTGGACAAAGCCCAGAGCCTCCGGCGTCATATCATCCAGATTGCACACAAGCTCCAGGACGCGGTCCTGCCGCTGTCCGGACTCGCCCAGCAGCACACGAAGGGCGTTGGCTGTTTCAAAATCCTTGGTACCCAGGCCATAGCCGCTCTTTTCCACCCGCAGGGCCGGCATGGGGCCGAAGTCCTGCACAAAGTGGGCCAGCAGCGCCGCGCCCGTGGGTGTGCACAGCTCGCCCTGGATCTGGCCGCTGTACATGGGAATGCCGTGCAGCAGCATCTCCGTAGCCGGAGCCGGGACCGGCATCAGCCCGTGGGCACAGCGCACCGTCCCGCTGCCCACATGCACCGGGGAGGCCAGCACCTTCTCCGGCGCCAGCTCCTCCATCAGCAGGCAAACGCCCAGTACGTCCGCCAGCGCATCCAGACTGCCCAGCTCGTGGAGATGGATGTTCTCCATGGGGCGGCCATGGACCTGGCTTTCGGCCCGGGCGATGCGCTCATAGATCGCCCGTGTGTTCCGCCGCACCGCTTCCGATACCGGCAGCGCGCCGATCTTCGCGTAGATCTGCTGAATATTGGTCTGGGGATGATGGCAGCCGTGTTCATGGCCTTCCTCTTCCCCATCGATGACTACATGCACACGGGTCCCGCTGATACCCCGTTTGACCGCCTGCTCCGCCATGACCGTCACGTTCTCCGGCAGGGCGGTATTGAGCCGTTGGAGGAAAGCTTCCGGGTCCGGATGCAGCTCCAGCAGCGCCGCCATCAGCATGTCGCCGGCAGCGCCCATGCTGCAGTCGATATAGATCGTTCTCACAGGCTCTTCACTCTCCCCTCCGGGTCGATCCGGATCTGGTCGAACCAGGCCGACAGCTGTTCCAGGATCTGCTCCTGCGCCTCCTGCACCGCCGGCAGCTGCTCCGCCGTAAACTGCAGCAGGGCCGTGTCTCCCACCGCGCGCACACGGAAATCGGAAAAGCCCAAGCGGAACAGGCAGCCCTCCGCCGCCTCGATCTTCCCCAGGCGCTCTTCCGTGATCTCCTCACCCGTACGCACCCGGGTTGCCAGGCAGGCATAGGCGGGCTTGTCCCAGGTGAACAGCCCCGCCTCCCTGGACAGACGGCGGATCTCCGGCTTGGTCAGGCCGCAGATCCGAAGCGGCGATTGGATGCCCAGCTCCGCCAGCGCCCGCATGCCGGGCCGGTCCCCGGCCTCATCGCTGGCGTTGGTGCCGTCCAGCAGCAGGGAGAAACCGTCCGCCTCCGCAGCGGCGATTATAGTTGACATAATATTGTTCTTGCAGTGGTAGCAACGGTCCGGGCCGTTGCACCGCACCGCCTCTACACACAGGGCGTCCAGGCGCAGCACCCGGGGCTCCACCCCCAGCTGTTCGCACAGGCGCAGGGCATCCCGGAATTCAAACTCCGGCTGGAACTGGGTCTTCACGTAGTAGGGCCGGATCTCTGCCCCGCACTGCAGGCCCGCGTACAGCAGATAAGCGGAATCCACGCCGCCGGAAAAAGCAAGTGCGGCCTTGGGATGCCGCGCGAAAAAATCTTTCAACGTCATCTCAGTCCAAATGATTGATCATGCTGGCCATATAGCCCGCACCAAAACCGTTGTCGATGTTCACCACAGAAACGCCGCTGGCGCAGGAATTGAGCATGCTCAACAGGGCCGCCACGCCGCCCAGGGACGCGCCATAGCCCACGCTGGTGGGCACGGCAATCACGGGGCAGTCGGCGAGGCCGCCGATGACACTGGGCAGGGCCCCTTCCATCCCGGCCACGGCCACGATGACCCGGGCGCTCATGATCTCCTCCATATGGCTGAGGAGCCGATGGATGCCGGAGACGCCCACGTCGTAAAGCCGCACTACCTGATTGCCAAGAGCCTCGGCGGTGATCGCCGCCTCCTCGGCCACGGGGATATCGCTGGTGCCGCCGGTAGCCACCACCACCTTGCCCTTGCCGCTGGGCGTGGGCAGACTGCCGATGATGCCGGTGTGCGCCAGCTCGTTATACTGCAGCGGCAGCTCTCCCTCCAAAAAGGCAGCGATATCTGCGTCGATGCGGGTCACCAGTACTGTCTCCTGCCCGCTTGCAAGCATGGTCCTGGCGATGCCCAGGATATGCTCCTTTGTCTTGCCGGCGCCGTAGATGACCTCCGGCACGCCCTGGCGCAGTCCCCGGTGCATGTCCACCTTGGCATACTCGTCCACTTCCTGGATGGGCTGCATCTTCAGCTTCAGCACCGCATCCTCGACACTGGTCTCACCATTGGCCACCTGCTGGAGCAGGGCGGTAATCCCCTGTTTATCCATCGACTTCCTCCACTACGCGGACCTCGTCACCGGCTTTGGCGCTGCCCTCCTCCAGGACGATCACAAAGATCCCCTCCCGGGGCATGACACAGTCCCCCGCCTGCTGGCGTATGGCACAGTCGGCATGACATTCCTTGCCGATCTGGGTGACCTGACACAGGGCGGAGCCTACCTTCAGCTTGGTCCCTACCGGCAGCTTAAAGACCTGCAGACCCTCTACCAGAACGTTCTCGGCAAAGGCGCCGGGGAACAGCTTGATGGTGATCTTTTCCTGCAGACGGTCCACGCTGTCCTGTCCCAGCAGACTCACCTGCCGGTGCCAGTCCCCCGCGTGGGCGTCGCCCGGGATGCCCTGGTGGGGCACCAGACGGATCTCCTCCACAGGATGCTTCTGCTGGCCCTTTTTCTCACTGATGCAAACAGCCTTGATCACGCCGGACTGATTCATGTCTCTTCTCCTCTCTGAAAATCTCCGTGTACGCCGCCCGACTTGGACAGCAGCCGGATATCGCTGATGACCATATCCTTTTGTACCGCTTTGCACATATCGTATACCGTCAGCGCCGCGGTGCTTACCGCCGTCAGCGCTTCCATCTCCACGCCGGTGCGCCCGTCGCAGCGGACTTCCGCCCGGATCTCCACCGAAAGCCGCTCCTCACACAGCGACAACTCCAGGTCGATCCCCTGGACCAAAATGGGATGGCACATGGGGATCAGATCCGGCGTGCGTTTGGCGCCCATAACGCCGGCCACCTGGGCCACGGTGAGTACGTCGCCCTTTTTCATGCCACCGCTGCGGATCAGGTCAAAGGTCTTGCGGCTGACCAGTACCCGGCCCGCCGCCACAGCCGTGCGGACGGTCTCGGGCTTTTCGCCCACGTCCACCATTTTGGCCCGGCCCTGTTCATTGAAATGGGTAAAATCTTCCGCCATTGCCTCAGCCTCCGATCTGGTTCATGTTCCGCCCCGCATGGCTGCGGCTGGTGGATGACAGTTCCCCGTGCCACCTGGGCTTGCCCAGGATCGCGGCTTCGAACTGCCGCCGCATCCCCTCGTAGTCCAGGCCCTTGATATCATATTCATCCGAGGCGTGCAGACAGGGCTTCAGCTTGCCGTCCGCCGTCAGGCGCAGTCGGTTGCACTCCGCACAGAAGTGGGCGCTCACCGGGCTGATGAGCCCGATATTGCCCTGAGCGCCTGGCAGACGGTAAAGACGTGCCACGCCGCCGTCCTGCTCCACCTTCTCCGCCTCCGGCAGCTTGTCCAGCGCCGCGGTACAGGGGATGAAAGCCTCCGGCCCGAAATCGCCGCTGTCATACATGGGCATCAGCTCGATGAATCGCAGATCCACCGGGTAGCGCCGTGTCAGCTCCGCCAGGGCGGGGATCTCATCGTCGTTGAAGCCGCCGATCAGCACCGCGTTGAGTTTGATCTTTTCAAAGCCTGCGTCCAGGGCGGCCTCCAGTCCGGCCAGAGCCTGGTCCAGGTCACCCAGGCGGGAGATGTAGGCGTATTTCTTCGCATCCAAAGTGTCCAGGCTCATATTGATCCTGCTGACCCCCGCCTGCCGCAGGGGCTTTGCCAGCTGGGGCAGCAGGATACCGTTGGTAGTGATACAAACCTCGCGGATGCCCTCCACCGCCGCGGCCTGCTCACAGATGGATACGATGTTCTTTTTCACCAGCGGCTCGCCGCCGGTGACGCGCAGCTTGCGGATCCCCAGGGAGGCCGCCGCTTTCACAGCGAGGATCATCTCCTCCTCGCTGAGCATGTTCTCATGACACTTTTTCTCTATGCCCTCCACCGGCATGCAGTAACGGCAGCGCAGATTGCAAAGCTCCGTAACAGACATGCGCAGATAGGTGATGGTCCTGCCATAGCGGTCCTGCATGGTATTCCTCCGATCCGGGGTCACGTCTTGCATCGTGCCGTCCCTTGAAAAAAGGAAGTCAGAAGGCACTGCAGATGATTAAATGTTATTATAATACAATCTCTGGATTTCTGCAATCCCGACAGGACTATTGAATTTTCTTCTTTTTCCAGTATAATAAAAAGCAATCTTCTACTTGAATCAAAGGAGACGCCTATGAAAGCCATTGTCAGTGTGTTTGCCCAGGACGCCAAGGGCATCACCGCCTATGTGACCGCCCTGCTTGCGGAACGTGAGATCAACATCCTGGATATCAGCCAGACCCTGATGCAGGAATACTTTGCCATGATCATGCTGGTGGATCTGGCAGACTGCCCCCTCTCCTTCGATCAGCTCTCCCTGGAACTGAAGGCCAAGGGCGCGGAGCGCGCGCTGGATATCCACATCCAGCGGCAGGATATCTTTGAAGCCATGCACAGGATCTGAGGAGCGGCTATGAGTTACCTGATCAACAGCAGTGAGATCCTGCAGACCATCGAGATGATCGACCAGCAGCATCTGGACGTGCGCACCGTGACCATGGGCATCAGCCTGCTGGACTGCGCCGACCGGGATATTCGGGCCTGCGCCGAAAGGATCTATGAAAAGATCTGCCGCAAGGCGGAGAAGCTGGTGGAAACCGGATGTGCCATCGAGCGGGAGTTTGGTATCCCCATTGTCAACAAGCGGGTCTCGGTCAGCCCCATCTCCCTGGTGGCGGCCAGCTGTCAGGCGGAGGATTACGCTCCTCTGGCCCTGACCCTGGACAAGGCGGCCAAGACCGTGGGCGTCAACTTCATCGGCGGCTTCTCCGCCCTGGCCCACAAGGGCTTTACCGAGAGCGACCTGCGCCTGATCCACTCTCTGCCCCGGGCGCTGACGGAGACCGATCTGGTCTGCGGCAGCGTGAACGTGGCCTCCACCAAGGCGGGCATCAACATGGACGCGGTGGCCCTCATGGGCCGGATCATCCGCCAGACGGCGGATATCGATCCCATGGGCTGCGCAAAGCTTGTGGTCTTTGCCAATGCCGTGGAGGACAACCCCTTCATGGCCGGCGCCTTCCACGGAGCAGGCGAGCCGGAATGCGTCATCAACGTTGGCGTCTCCGGCCCCGGCGTAGTGGCAAATGCCCTGAAAGCCTGCAAGGGTCAGTCCTTCGACGTGGTGGCCGAGACCATCAAACGCACCGCCTTCAAGATCACCCGCATGGGTCAGCTGGTGGCCCAGGAGGCTTCGCACCGTCTGGGCATCCCCTTCGGTGTGGTGGATCTGTCTCTGGCCCCTACCCCTGCCATCGGCGACAGCGTAGCGGAGATTTTGGAGATCATGGGCCTGGAGCAGTGCGGTACCCACGGCACCACTGCCGCTCTGGCCCTGCTAAACGACGCGGTGAAAAAGGGCGGCGTCATGGCGTCTTCCCATGTGGGCGGCCTGTCCGGCGCCTTCATCCCGGTGTCCGAGGACGCAGGCATGATCGCCGCCGTGGAGGCGGGCTCCCTGTCCATCGACAAGCTGGAGGCCATGACCTGTGTCTGCTCCGTGGGTCTGGACATGATCGCCGTACCCGGCAACACCCCGGCCGAGACCATTTCCGCCATGATCGCGGACGAGGCGGCCATCGGCATGATCAACAACAAGACCACCGCCGTGCGTGTGATCCCCGCCGCCGGGAAGGGCGTGGGCGACCGGATCGACTTCGGCGGCCTGCTGGGCAGCGCTCCGGTGATGCCCCTGCATCAGGGCTCGGCCGCGGAATTCGTGGAACGCGGCGGACGCATCCCCGCCCCGCTGCACAGCCTGAAAAACTGATCAAACATATGAGAAGCCGTCGGTCCCTTCGGAACCGGCGGCTCTGCTTTAAGCTGTGTGCTTACCACAGTTTGCCCTTCTCCATGGCGTCTTCGCTGATCTCCCAGCCGCGGTCCAGCAGCCAGTAGGTCACAGGGTCGTCGTCGATCGGCTCGCCCTCCTCGATGGGCACGTCGGGCTTGAGATTGCGGATCTTGATCCTCGTCTCATAGGCGCGCAGCTCCTTCACGGTGAAGGGCAGGCCAAGCTCCGCCGCGATAGGCAGCAGCACCGCCTCGGCCACGGCTTCCCGGATCTCCAGACTGCCGGGATACATGGATTCCTCCGCCAGTACCCGCTGCCGAAGCTGTTCGTCCGCCCGGTACAGCTCAAAAAATTTTTCAACGTTTTCGATCATGATATCTCTCCTTCATGGGATCCTGTGCTTTTACTTTAGCATAATTGCGCAAAATGTCAACGCTCGGGCGAGGCACATTCGGTAAGGCCGTCTCTTGCAATTTGTCGGAAAACTGCCTATAATCTCCACGGAGCCCGCAAAAGGGCGAAAGGACATGCAACATGAAGCTTTTGCTGAACAATCTGCATCATTATCTGCGCCTCTGGGGCCTCTACTGCAAGGGCCTTGGCAAGTGGCTCGTGGTCTCCGGGATCACCGGTCTTCTCTGTGGCGTACTGGGTTCCGCCTTCCATGTGGGCGTGGAGGAGGCTACGGTTTACCGCATGGCCCATCCCTGGGTATTGTACACGCTGCCCGCGGCGGGGCTGCTGGTGGTGGCCATCTATAAGTTCACCCACGCTGAGGGGCAGAGTACCAACAACATTATCGACGAGGTGCAGTCCGGCCAGGGGATCTCACTGGCCTTGCTGCCCGCGATCTTCTTTTCCACCATCGTGACCCACCTGGCCGGCGGCTCGGCGGGACGCGAGGGCGCCGCCCTGCAGATGGGCGGAGCCATCGGCTTCCACACCGGGCGGCTGCTGCGGCTGGATGACAAGGATCTGCGCACAGCCACGCTGACCGGCATGGCGGCCTTCTTCTCTGCTCTGTTCGGCACGCCCCTGGCGGCTACCATCTTCGCCATGGCGGTAGTCAGCGTTGGACTGCTGTACCACGCGGCTTTCATCCCCTGCTTCGTCGCCTCCCTGACAGCCTATGGCATTTCCCTGCTGCTGGGGGTGGCTCCCACCCGTTTCGCGGTAATGGCCCCGGCGGTCAGTGTGAGGATGCTGCTGAGCGTGGCGGTTCTGGCGGCGCTGGCTGCCATGGTCTCCGTTCTGTTCTGCGCCACGCTGCACACGGTCGAGCACCTGTTCCGGCGCTTTCTCCGCAATCCATGGCTGCGGGCCTTCTGCGGCGGCGCGCTGCTGCTGGTGCTGACGCTGCTGCTGCGCACCACAGACTATAACGGCGCCGGCATGGCCCTGATCACCGCCGCTGTGGAGGAGGGGCAGGCAAAGCCCCTTGCTTTTCTGCTGAAGATCCTGTTCACCGCTATCACCCTGGGCGCCGGCTTCAAGGGCGGCGAGGTCGTGCCCTCCTTCTTTGTGGGCGCCGCCTTCGGCTGTGTGCTGGGCCCCCTGCTGGGGATTCCCGCCGGCTTTGCCGCCGCCATAGGCCTGGTGTCTGTATTCTGCGGCGCGGTGAACTGCCCCATCGCTTCCATATTTCTTTCCGTTGAGCTGTTCGGCGCGGGCGGCCTGCTGTATTTTGCCCTGGCCTGTGGGCTCAGCTATGTGCTCTCCGGTTACAGCGGGATCTATTCCAGCCAGCGCATTCTCTACGACAAGCTGAAGGCCCAGTACATCGACGTGCGCACCAACGCCCATGAGGAAGGCGTGCATACGGAGATGGAACAGAAATACAGTTGATCCCTTACGTGTATATTATGTAAACCGAATTATGTAAAATGATCGGGCGCTAAGTGCTGATACTTACCGCCCGATCCTTTGTGCCTGCTTATACGGCCTTTTTCGTTTTGGCGTTCTCGCTGTACTTTTCGTAGAGGATCTTCGCCTGGGAACCGATGTAGCCGTAGCCGCTGCTGGAACCGTCATACAGCAGGCCGATCCGCGCCCCGGCAAGAGCCGGGTCCTTGATGGTCTGCAGTTCCTCCCACAGGTCCTCATACCCCTTCATGCTCTCAACTGCAAAAGCACACTGCATCTCCGCATCGGAGATCGAAGTGCCCCACTCCTGGGCAAAATCATAGAACTGATCCAGGAGTGTGGCGCTGTACCACATGCCGAGCCCGTATCCGCCGATAACATAATGGACCTTTTCAATGAACAACTCTTTGGTGGATCCGTCAGCCAGGCCCGCGTCGATGGTAGCGGTAAAGTCTGCCGCCTGGTCATACCAGGAATTCTTGAGGACTGTCGCCCAGTGGGCGGTGGCGTCGGAACGGTAAAAGCTCTCCCGCCAGAACATGGCCAGGATCCCCGCTGTGATGGTATCTGAGGGGGAGTATTTGCCGATCGTATCCCACAGATACTGTTCGGATTCCTCGCTCTTATACTCTGTCACTACGAAGTCCTTTTCTTCCGAAGACGCAGCTTTCGCTGCCTCAGGGCTCTCTTTTTTATTTTTCGCCGCCTTCTCCGATGTTTCAGTGTCTTTTTTTCCATCTTGCGGCACGGGATCCGGGAGCTCCTCCGGTTCCGTTTCGGCCGCGGTTTCTCCATCTGCCGGAGCCGCGCAGGCGCTGGAAAACACTACTGCGGCCAGCAGAAGCAATGTGATGCAGATTTTAATTTCCTGTTTTTTCATAAAACGATCTCCCGCCCTGGAAGGGCTGTCAAAGGACCGGGAAGCCGGATGCCAAACCCCGGATCCCCGTGCCGGTACCTGCTCATACAGCGTATGCAGAGCCTCTTCTCCTGGTGTGAAAAACCGCAGGCCGACACAAGTTATATTCATTTCCAGGTGCTCCACAAGCGCATGTTGTCCCCAATCTTACCACATTTCCTTGTAAATTGCAACATTATTGTCCCACTGGCGCTCCACTGCCGTGAATATACCTCATTTTTGGTGCATATAATCCCGCTTTCGAGTGGGTTAAATGCGCCAAAAAGAAAAGACGGACGAGAGGCAAAAGCTCTCGCCCGTCTGCTTCTATTCTGTTGTTCAGCCCTCGTTTTCCATCTCGCAAAGCAGCCAGCGAAAGCCGCCGCTGGGGATGGGAAACGCCTTCCTGGGCAGCGTCTCGCCGGTCCACAAATCGTGGAACTGTCCAGGCTCATCGATGGTGATCCAGCATTCCCACTCGCCGAAATTGAACAGGGCAACCAGCTTCTCCCCCCGGTAATAGCGCCCAATGCCCAGCACGCCGTTGTTGCCGGTATTGACCAGCCAGGTATTGGCCGCAGCGTCGAAGGCCCGGTGGGAGCGCCACAGCTGCTCCATCCTGCGAATGGACGCGAACAGCTGGCCCTCGGGTGTGTTCGGGTCGCCGCGCTTTTCGGCGGCCTGCCAGTTCATATCGCCCCGATGGAGCCAGCGGCTGTCGTCCGCCTTAAGGGGATCACTGTGGTAGCTGTAATCGTTCTCCTGGGCGATCTCGTCCCCACTGTAGAGTACAGGGATGCCGCTGATGGTGAACATGTAGGCGTGCAGCATGACGTCCAGGCGCACGGCCCATTTGAGCTTTTCCGCATCCTGCTCATAGCGGGCGCTCTCCACGCCGCAGAGGGAGGCGGTAGTGCCGCACAGGCGGGCGTCCCCCAGACGGGGATCGTCGTTATACAGCTCGCCCCGGGCGGGGCTGCCGGGCCATTTGCCGGTGAGATAGTCGTTGAGGAATTTCTTATGGGTTACCTCGCCCATACCGAAGTCGCCCAAAAAGGCATAGTCCAGGCCCCAGCCGATGTCGTCATGGCAGCGCAGATAATTGAGGAAGCTGTACTCTCTGGGCAGGGCAAAGACCTGGCGCAGCTGATGCTGCAGCAGCCGCACATCTTTGGTCGCCACGGTATGCCAGGTGCTGGCCATGGTGGTCACGTTATACAGCAGATGGCATTCCGGTTTTTCCACGGTGCCGAAGTAAGGCGCCACCTTGGAGGGCTCCATGACCACTTCCCCCAGCAGCAGGGCGCCGGGGCATACGATCTCACACACCATGCGCATCATGCGCACCAGGCTGTGCACCTGGGGCAGGTTGCGGCAGTTGGTGCCCAGCTCTTTCCAGATGTAAGGCACTGCGTCCAGTCGGATCACGTCCACGCCCTGGTTGCAGAGATAGAGCATGTTCTCGGTCATGTCGTTGAAAACCGCGGGATTGGCATAGTTCAGATCCCACTGGTAGGGGTAGAAGGTGGTCATGACCACCTTGCCCGCCTCCGGGCACCAGGTAAAATTGCCCGGTGCGGTGGTGGGAAACACCTGGGGCACGGTGCGCTCATATTCCCGGGGCACAGCCCAGTCGTCAAAGAAGAAGAACCGCTCCTGATATTCCCGTTCTCCGGCCCGGGCGCGGCGGGCCCACTCGTGGTCCTCACTGGTATGGTTCATCACGAAGTCCAGGCACAGGGCGATCCCCCGCTCATGGCAGTCCGCCGCCAGAGCGGCCAGATCCTCCATGGTGCCCAGCTCCGGCTGCACCTTGCGGAAATCCGACACCGCATAACCTCCGTCGCTGCGCCCCTCCGGGCTCTCCAACAGGGGCATCAGGTGCAGGTAATTGACCCCGCATTCCTGGATATAATCCAGCTTCTCAGATACTCCGCGGAGGGTCCCGGCAAAGGAGCTGACATACATGAGCATGCCCGTCAGGTCATGGCCCTTGTACCAGTCCGGTTCCTGCTCCCGCTGCAGATCCAGGGCCCGGAGGCTTTCGCCCCGCTCCCGCCACATGCGAAAAAGCATGTCCGTAAAATAGGCGTAAGCCGCCTCATCACCCCGGTAGAGTTCCATATACAGCCAACGCAGTTCTTCCTCGTGGCGCTCAAAACGCCGACGGAACACCTCGTCCCATGTTCTCTTGTCCATTGGTCATCCCCCGCAATCTCCTGTGATCTTGTATATCATTATACGAAATGCGACCGCGCAAATCAAGAGCCACAGGCCGAACCGGAGCGAAAACTTGACACGGATCGACCTGTCAAATCAGAATCCATGTTCATATCCCCTCTCCCCCACTCATATACATGGAGCAAAGAGAGTGCGGGGAGTGGTGTGAGTGCGTACCGATATCGACCAACGGGCCTGCGATCTGGCCGTCTACATCATCGAAAACCAAGCTACCGTCCGGGCCGCCGCCAATCAGTTCGGCGTCTCCAAAAGCACGGTCCATAAGGACTTGACCGAGCGGCTGCCCAGGCTGAACCAGGGACTGTACCGGCAGGTCCGGCAGCTGCTGGACCTGAACAAGGCGGAACGGCATATCCGCGGTGGTCTCGCCACCCGGCGAAAATACAAAGGAGAATAAAAATGCAGGGAGTCCTCTCCCTGCATTTTTGTTGTTCCCGTTCAGAGGAACCGGTCCATCCGGCGGTAAACATCTTCCAGGCGCTGCTCCAGCTTGCGGCGCTCGCCCCGCAGATCGGCCCAGAGCTCCTGGTAATTGTTGTACATCTCCTCGTAGTTGCCCCGCAGCTCTGCGCGCAGCTCGCTTCGGATGGCCTCCCCGGTCTCCCGCTGACGGGCCCGCAGATCCATGAGTGTCGAGATCCGGCGGAAGTATTTATCGGTCAGCTTGTCATGCTCGGGATAATAGCCCCGGCGGTAATTGTCGATCACGGCGCCGTAGCGCTCATAGGCGTGCCTGACCGCGTTCTCCCAGGAGATATAGATGCTCTGCTGGGCGCAGTCCCCCACCCGTCGCATGGCCTCCGGCGCGGCCATCAGTTCCCGGAGCTTTGCCGCCATGGAGGCCCCGTTTTCCTCGATGAGGAAGCCGCTTTCCCCGTCGGTCACATCCTCCGCCGCGCAGCTGCCCTCTACCAGGACGCTGGCCAGGGCGCAGGCCGCCGCCTCCCGGACCACCAGCCCGTTGGTATCGAAGGTGGAGGGGAACAGGAACAGGTCCGCCCGGCAGTACCATGCCCGGATCCGGCTGCGGTCATGGATAGGCTCGGAAAACAGAACCTTGCCTGCCAGCCCCAGGGACTCGGCATAGGCCACCACCTCGTCCTTATCGTTGCCGCCGCCCACAAAGACCATGCGGAAATCCCGGCCCTCCCGGTCCAGCTCCGCCAGGGCGTCCAGGATGATGCGCAGGCCCTTGTACCACATCATGCGGCCCACGAACAGGAACACCGGCAGCCCGGCGGGCAGGTCGAAGTCCGCCGTCACCTCATCGATCAGCGCCTGGTCCACCCGGCCCTGGGGGAAGTCCACCCCGTTTGGCATAACGCTGTAGGGCCCGGTGTAGCCCAGCTTACGCAGGTTCTCCCCCGCGCCGTTGCTGACGGTCCACACCTCGTCGCAGGCGGAAATGTTCTCCACCAGGAGCTTTGCCGCCTCCTCCTGCAGGAGCTTGCTGCGGACGGCGTTGGCGATGTCGATGTCGAACTTGGTGTGGTAGGTGAACACCACCGGCGCCTTGATCCGATCCCGCAGCGCGCGGGCGACCATGGTGGAGGTAATGGGACAATGGCTGTGGATGATATCGAAGCCCGCGCTCTCCGCCCGGCGCATCAGCTCCGGGGAAAAGGGCAGGCCCGCCCGGTAGCCCACCAGCCTGGTCATGTCCACGCTGGGATAGCGCAGCACCGGAAAGGCAAAGACGCTGTCGTCCGCCTCCGGGTAATAGGGCGTGATCACCGTGGCCTGGCCCAGCTCGCGGCTGATGATATCCGCGTAATTGGTGACGGCGTTGGCCACGCCGTCGATGGCCGGCGGGAAGGAATCGTTGATCAGGCAAACATTCAGTTTCTCCATAAGGGCCTCCACGATTTAATCTATGATACTGTTATATTATTATATCCAATCCCATAGGCACCTGGCAAGAAAACAGCGCACGAAAAATCGTGCGCTGTTTTGTATGGGTTTTTACGCTCAGGCCTTGGCGGCTTCCATGCCGGCGTACAGGGCGGCCTTGTTGCCGTCCAGGAACTTCATCTTCTTCGGGCCAAGCTCCAGCTTGATGGCCTCGATCATCTTGTCGGTCTCCACGCCGTCCACGTCCGCGCCCATCATGGAGCCCAGGATCGCAACGTTGGCGCCCTTGGGGTTCTTGACTTCCTCGGCGATCTTGTTGGCGTCGCAGTAGACCACGCGGATGTCGTCACGCACGGCCTTGCGGTCGATGATGGAGCTGTTGACGACCAGCAGTCCGCCCGGCTTCACCCTGGGCTCGAACTTGTCCATGGAGGGCAGGTTCATGGCGACGATCACGTCGGCCTGGTCCACCAGGGGGGAGCCGACCTCTTCATCGCTGACGGTGACGGAGCAGTTGGCGGTGCCGCCGCGCATCTCAGGGCCGTAGGAGGGCAGCCAGGAAACATGCTTGCCTTCCAGCATATAGGCCATGGCAACGAACTTGCCGATCAGCAGCATACCCTGGCCGCCGAAGCCGGCAAAAATGTACTGTTTCATCATGATTATTCAGCCCCCTTATCTTTCTTCACACCCAGAGGATAGTAGGGGATCATGTTCTCTTCCAGCCAGGTCATGGCTTCCACAGGGCTCAGACCCCAGTTGGTGGGACAGGTGGACAGCACTTCGATCAGGCAGAAGCCCTTACCATCCAGCTGATACTGGAATGCCTTCTTGATAGCCTTCTTGGTCTTGAGAATGTTGGCGTTGTTGTTGACCGCACAGCGCTCGATGTAGTAGGCGCCGGGGATCTCGGACAGCATCTCGGAGATCTTGATGGGCGCGCCGCACCAGGCCTCGTCACGGCCGTTGGGACAGGTGGTGGTCTTCTGGCCGACCAGAGTGGTGGGGGCCATCTGACCGCCGGTCATGCCGTAGATGGCGTTGTTGACGAAGATGGTGACGAACTTCTCGCCGCGGTGGGCGGCGTGCACGATCTCCGCGGTGCCGATGGAGGCCAGGTCGCCGTCGCCCTGATAGGTGAAGACCAGGGTGCCGGGACGGGCGCGCTTGGCGCCGGTGGCCACTGCGGGGGCACGGCCGTGGGCGGCCTCGTACATGTCGCAGTTGAAGTAGTCATAGGCGAAAACGGAGCAGCCGACAGGGGCGACGCCCATGACGTTGCCGGCTTCCAGCTTGCCTTCCTGGATCAGCTCGTCGATGGATTCCGCCACCAGGCGGTGGATGATGCCGTGGTTGCAGCCGGGGCAATAATGGAACTGCTTGTCAGTCAGCAGTTTGGTTCTTTCAAATACGACAGACATTTACTTGCCCTCCTTCATAGCGAGGATCTCGCTCTTGATCTCGTCGGTGGTCGGGAACTGGCTGCCGAGGTGGCCGAAGAAGCGGACAGGCTTGGCGCCTTCCAGACCCAGTTTTACGTCTTCCAGCATCTGGCCTTCGTTGACCTCAACGTCCAGAACGCCCTTGACCTGGTCGCGGCAGATGGTCTCACGCATGGCGTCATAGGGGAAGGGCCACACGGAGATGGGGCGGAACAGACCCACCTTCACGCCCTGCTCACGCAGCTCGTCGATGGCGGTCTTGGCGATACGGGCGACCGTGCCGAAAGCGGTGATGATGAACTCGGCATCCTCGGTCTTGTAGTTCTCCCAGATCTGCTCGTTGGCCTTGGCCTCTTTGTAGATGGCCTGCAGGTGCTCGTTGTGGATGGACAGGGACTCGGTGTCGATGTAGATGGAGTTGATGACGCCGCGCTTGGCGGGATCATCGCCGGGCTTCCAGCCGGTGCAGGCCCAGGGCTTCTTCTCCGGGTCGACCTTGTACTCCACCATCTCGGGCATCTCCACGGGCTCCATCATCTGGGCGATGATGCCGTCGGCCAGGAACAGCACGGGCATGCGGTACTTCTCCGCCTTCTCAAAGGCGAACATCATGATGTCGATGGCTTCCTGGACAGAGGAGGGAGCATAGGTCAGCAGGTGATAGTCACCGTTGCCGCCGCCCTTGACGCCCTGGAAATAGTCGGCCTGAGAGGCCTGGATGTTGCCCAGACCGGGGCCGCCGCGCATGACGTTCAGGATCACGCAGGGCAGCTGCGCGCCGGCGCAGTAGGAAATGCCCTCCTGCTTCAGGCTGACGCCGGGGCTGGAAGAAGAGGTGATGACACGGGCGCCGGTACCGGCCGCGCCGTACACCATGTTGATGGCCGCGACCTCGCTCTCGGCCTGGAGGAAGCAGCCTCCGACCTCGGGCATACGGGCGGACATGTATTCGGGGATCTCAGTCTGCGGGGTAATCGGATAGCCAAAGAAGAAACGAGCGCCGGCACGAATCGCAGCCTCCGCGATCGCTTCGCTACCCTTCATAAGAGTCAGTGCCATTTTTCAATTCCTCCTTATCTTTCTACCGTGATCGCCACGTCAGGGCAGGTCCGTGCGCAGGACGCGCAGGCGATGCACGCCTCCGGTACGACTACCTCCGCGGGGTGGTAGCCCTTTGCGTTGAGCTTGGTCTTGGAAAGGGCGAGTACGTCCTTGGGACATGCTCTGACGCACAAGCCGCAGCCCTTGCAGACAAGCTCATTGATTGTCACCTTTGCCATGTTTCTACCTCTTTTCTGTTATAGTTTTCTAATATTGCTCTACTTTAACAAACCGCTTACCGCGGGGACTTACAGATACTCCAACTGCTGGGGCCGCTTCTCGCCCAGGCTGTTGATCCAGCTGTTCCAGTCGCGCTTCATGTAGATGTCGATGGGCAGGGGCTGACCGATGTACTTGGGGTCGTGCCCCTCAGCCAGAAACTGCTCCAAAAGCGCGGCCTTGCCGGAGGTAAATTTCACCGGGACGCCGGTGCGCTGGGAAACCTCCTTGATCATCTCATAGCCGTCCCGCAGCTCGTCCGGGCCGGTCATTTCCGCCAGGTTCGTGTTGTTGATCATGCCGGTGAGCTTCAGGCGGGAGTGGATCTCCATCTCCTCCTGCAGGTGGATGATCTTCTCCACCGTGCCGGACAGGGGCCTGCGGATGTTCACTACGTTCAGGACCTCCAGAGAGCCGGGCTCCAGCTCTACGAAATCCTGGTGATAGCGGCCCAGGGCTGTGGAACCGGTGGAATCGCCGCCCACGTCGAAGATGACCGTCTCCCAGTCCATGGCGAAGGCGGAAGCCACCTCGGCGGGCAGGGACAGAGTCTCGATGCCGGAATTGGCGAAGTTGGGAGAGACCAGACGGATCTCCTTCATGCGGGTCATGTTCCCCCGCTCGGTCACGCGGAAATAGGTGTTGACCATATCCAGGTCCAGCAGCTCCGTGCGCTCGCCGCGCTCGGCCGCTTTGAACGCAAAATTCAGCGCCAGCTCACTTTTGCCGCTGCCGTAGTTGCCGATCAAGACGTAAACCTTTTTCATAAGAACGCCCCTGATGTAAATTTGCAGAGTCTAACCTGCTCCGTATATCATTTTATCATTGTGTCTGTTTTGCGTCAATGAACAAGTTGCATATATTTTTCTTTTCTTTAGCAGCAAAATGACGGCGTTTTCAAATTAGTGTTTTTGATTAAGTGCAGAATTTCGTGATTCTTGGCAATTATGCACATCATGATTCCCTATTGACATGATAGGAAAAGGGCAGCTCGCTTTCAGTGGGCTGCCCTCGATTCATTCTTCTGATATTTTCCCGTTGGCGACCAGCACGGTACACTCGTTATCCGCCACGGAGGCCACGCCGCCGCCCACCAAGACACGGACAGTCTCGCCGCTTTCCAGCGTGCAGCGCAGGATCCCCTTCTCCACCGCGCAGAGCATGGGCGCGTGCCGCGCCAGGATACCCACAGAGCCGAAGGGCGTCGGTAGGTTTACATAACTTACTTGCTCATCGAACACGGTCGCCTCTGATGTGACCACGCTGAGCCGAAATATTGACTCCATATCCGCACCTCTCAGTAGCTGCCGCGCTTGGCGATCACCTCATCGATGCCGCCGCACATCAGGAAGGCCTGCTCGGGCAGATCGTCCACGTCACCGCCCAGGATCGCCTGGAAGCCTTTGATGGTCTCCTGCAGGGGCACATAGCGTCCCTCCATGCCGGTGAAGTTTTCCGCCACGTGGAAGGGCTGGGACAGGAAGCGTTGGATCTTCCGGGCCCGGTTGACCGTGGTGCGGTCCTCCGCCCCCAGTTCGTCCATGCCCAGTACCGCGATGATGTCCTGCAGCTGCCGGTACTTTTCCAGCACGGCCTGCACGGCCCGGGCGGTCTCATAGTGGTCCTTGCCCAGGGTGGCCGGCTCCAGGATGCGGGAGGTGGACTCCAGCGGGTCCACCGCCGGATAGATGCCCAGCTCCGCGATCGAGCGGGACAGCACGGTAGTGGCGTCCAGGTGGGCGAAGGCCGTGGCCGGGGCTGGGTCGGTCAGGTCGTCGGCGGGCACGTAGATGGCCTGCACCGAGGTGACCGAGCCGTTTCTCGTGGAGGTGATGCGCTCCTGCAGATCACCCATCTCGGTGGCCAGCGTGGGCTGGTAGCCCACTGCCGAAGGCATGCGCCCCAGCAGAGCTGAGACCTCGGAGCCCGCCTGAGTGAAGCGGAAGATGTTGTCGATAAACAGCAACACGTCCTGGCCGCCGGCGTCGCGGAAATTTTCCGCGATGGTCAGGCCGGACAGAGGGACCCGCAGACGAGCGCCGGGGGGCTCGTTCATCTGTCCGAAGACCAGCGCCGTCTTGTTGATGACGCCGCTCTCATTCATCTCGTTCCAGAGGTCGTTGCCCTCACGGCTGCGCTCCCCCACGCCGGCGAACACGGAGTAACCGCCGTGCTCGTAGGCGATGTTGCGGATCAGCTCCATGATCAGCACCGTCTTCCCCACGCCGGCGCCGCCGAACAGGCCGATCTTGCCGCCCCGGGAATAGGGGGCCAGCAGGTCCACCACCTTGATGCCGGTCTCCAGCAGCTCCGTAGCGGGCAGGATCTCCGTAAAGCCGGGAGCCTTGCGGTGGATCGGCAGCCGCGCCGCCACCACCGGGCCCTTGCCGTCGATGGGTTCGCCGATCACGTTGAACATGCGGCCCAGGGTGGCCTCGCCAACGGGCATGGTGATGGAGCCGCCGGTGTCCCGGGCCTCGCAGCCCCGGGAGATGCCGTCGGTGGAGGACAGCGCGATACAGCGAACGTCGCCTCCGCCGATCTGCTGCACCACCTCCAGGACCACCTTTCGATCCTCCAGCTGGATCTCTATGGCGTTGTACAGCTCCGGCAGGGCACCCTCGGGAAAGTGGATGTCCACCACCGGGCCGATCACGCGTTTAACGATCGCTTTTTCCATGGTCTTTCCTCCTGTGGAGCTACCGGGCGTCGTTCAGCGCCGCCGCCCCGCCTACGATCTCGGAGATCTCCGTGGTGATGGCAGACTGGCGGGCGTGATTCAGCTCCAGGGTCAGTTCTTCGATCAGTTCCTCCGTGTTGTCCGCCGCGGCGCTCATAGCCGTCATGCGGGCGGAATGCTCGCCCGCGCGAGCCTCCAGCAGCACGGAGTACACCGTATTGTCCAGATACATCTGCAGCAGCTTTTCCAGCAGGGAATCCCGGTCCGGTTCGAACAGATAGCGGCTGCCCTCCCCTCTCCCCTTTTCCAGGGAAATGGGAAGCAGCTGCTTGCTGCAGGGGACCTGCTGCAAGACGGATTTGTACTGCTGATACACCAGACGGATCTCGTCGGCCTTGCCGCTGAGATAGATCTCCCGCAGACCGGCGGCCAGCTGCTGGGCCTCTGCGGCCGTGGGCGTGTCGCTGATCTCCACCGTCCGCTCCACGGACAGGCCGGTGCCGGGCAGCAGATCCTTCCCCCAGCGGCCGCAGACCACCAGGAAGCAGTCCCGTCCGTCGCTGTGGGCCAGCTCCTCCTGATAGCGCAGCAGGTTGTGGTTATAGGCGCCGCAGAGCCCCCGGTTTCCCAGGATCAGCACGTAGCATACCGTCCTCTGCTCCTTATGGGGGCGCAGCAGCGGATGCTCCAGCTCCTGTGCGCCGGAACACACCTCGGCCAGCATCTTCTCACAGCGCCCGGCAAACTCCCCCTGAGCGCCGAAGGCCGACTGGGTCCGGCGCAGCTTGGAGGCCGCCACCATTTTCATGGATTTGGTGATCTGCCGTGTATTCTCGACACTTTTGATCCGCTTATGGATCTTGCGCAGATTTGCCATTCAATCACCTGCTTCTCAGCGGGCTTATTCAAAGCTCTCCTTGAAATCTCCGATCAGCCCGCGCAGCCTGTCCAACTGCTCCCCGCTCAGCTTGGCGCCGGACAGGATCGCCCCGCGCAGCTGGGGATAGCGGTCGTTCACATAGGGCAGCAGTTCTTCCTCAAAGCGGCCGATGTCCTTCAGGGCCACGGAATCGGCAAAGCCCTCGTTCACCGCGAAGATGGCGATCACCTGATCGGCGGCCGTCATGGGCACGTACTGGCCCTGCTTGAGCAGTTCCGTCATCCGATCGCCCCGATGGAGCGTGGCCTGGGTGGCCTTATCCAGATCGGAGCCGAACTGGGCGAAGGCCGCCAGTTCCCGGTACTGGGCCAGGTCCATACGCAGCCGGCCCGCCACCTGCTTCATGGCTCCCAGCTGGGCGGAGCCGCCCACACGGGACACCGACAGGCCCACGTTCACCGCCGGACGCACGCCGGAGTTGAACAGGTCCGTTTCCAGGAAGATCTGGCCGTCGGTGATGGAGATCACGTTGGTGGGGATGTAGGCCGAAATGTCGCCGGCCTGGGTCTCGATGATGGGCAAAGCGGTCATGCTGCCGCCGCCGGCCTCCTCGCTGAGCCGCGCGGCCCGCTCCAGCAGCCGGGAGTGCAGATAAAACACGTCGCCGGGATAGGCCTCCCGTCCGGGCGGGCGGTGCAGCAGCAGGGAGATCTCACGGTAGGCCACCGCCTGCTTGCTCAGATCGTCATAGATGATGAGCACGTCTTTGCCCTGGTACATGAAGTATTCGCCCATGGCGCAGCCCGCGTAGGGTGCGATATACAGCATGGGCGCGGACTCGGAAGCGCTGGCGCAGACCACGATGGTGTAGTCCATGGCGCCATGCTGCCGCAGCTTGTTCACCACGGCGGCCACCGTGGACTCCTTCTGTCCGATGGCCACGTAGATGCAGATCATATCCTTGCCCTTTTGGTTGATGATAGTGTCCAGGGCAATGGCGGTCTTGCCGGTCTGCCGGTCGCCGATGATCAGCTCACGCTGACCGCGTCCTATGGGCACCAGGGCGTCGATGGCCTTGATGCCGGTCTGCATGGGCACGGACACGCTTTTTCGGTCGATGACGCCGGGGGCCGGGCTCTCGATGGCCCGGGTGTGGATAG
>Ga0310695_10002659_pt1 | contig 37059 bp, 39 predicted proteins | sample RumenRJG_04DNA_FD_203882 | JGI IMG/M metagenome (GOLD analysis project Ga0310695, IMG submission 203882) | Bovine rumen microbial communities from Lethbridge, Alberta, Canada - RJG_04 (v2) (version 2) | ecosystem: Host-associated > Mammals > Digestive system > Stomach > Rumen | place: Canada...
TTCATTGTAACCATAAGAATTTGCGGGGCACGGCCAATCGGAATTCTGTCTAAGACAACAACCGCAAGAGTCATCATTATTGCAAGTATGCAGGAAATTTCTGCAAGTCCTGCTCCACAGATGATTCCAGTGCTTATTGCCCAGAACATAAAGGCAAGGTCCATGGGCTCTTTTACGGCTGTGCGGAAGCGGACAATAGAAAGGGCACCAACCATACCAAGAGAAATCACCACGTTGGACTGAATTGTCATGATTATTGCCGTAGTGATTATTGTTACCGCAGCAAGGGAAATGTTAAAGCTTTTGGAATAAAAAGTTTTGCGGGTAAGAATTCTGTAGACCGCAAAAATATATATTGCGAAGAGTGCGGAAAGTCCCAGAACAATCACCATGTTCAGCGGTGTAAGGTCAAATCTGGAAAATCCCTGCAAAAACGATTTCTTAAAAATGTCCTTGAAAGTTGTCATTGTATTCTCCTGTTTTTATTGTCTACTTTTGTAAAGCTTTATATGGATTCTCCCGTCATGTTGTAGCGGCGGCACAGATAGTATTTAGAAAATGCTGTCTGCACAAGCCTGCTTGACTGGAGAAGTTCATATATAAAATCTGGAAGAAGCTCGTCAAATTTAACTTCAACCATGTTTATACCCGATTCAAGAACCGGACGGGCCGGAAGCTCCTTGTCAAAGAATGCGTTTATGTCCGAAGAGCTGCGTATGTTGCGGTCAAAGGTTATGCGGACATTTCCTGCCGTCCAGATATAGGGCACGCGCTCGTAAGAAACAATGCAAACCGGGCGCAATTGGACAAGCTTCATCCTGGCAATAAGCTTTTTTACCAGGAACGGGGTGGTGCTGTCGTATTGCGGAATTTTCCCCTGCATTATGGTCTTGCACTGCTCAAAGGAAAGGGGGGCTGAATACTTGAAGCATTTTGTCTTTTCCTTTTGCTTAAGCTCCAGTTTTATGTGCTCCGTGGAACCGTTGTAGATGCGTATGCGGAATTTTTCGCGGGGGTCTGTTCCGTTTTCGTTTTCCCGGTAGCAGGTGTTGTACATGTCGTCAAAATAAATGCTTCTGATGGAATACTGCTTGGCGTCCCCTGTATGCGGGTCAAGTTGCAAAACCATGCCAACCCGTTTCTGAAGATACGAGAGTATGTATTCAGGAGAAAGATATTTATATTCGTGGCGGTATTTTTTTTCCAAAGACTTTCCTTTTAGATAAACTATATTAACAAACCGCTTTTTCGTCAACAGAAGTTCTTGCCAATAATCCTACGCCCGATTGTAGCGGCGCGCAGCGTTCCCGGAGGGAATGGAGCGAAAGCGGAACCGCGGAAAGCGGGGAATGCAGAAGCCCTGACCGGACACGTAGTGCCGGGCACAGTAAAAGTTGGCATGCCGTCCATTTGCAAGAATATTTTTATTGTGCTAAAATTGTCTTATTATATGTACGCGAGGTAGAAAAATGAAGATAGCAGTTGCTGGAACGGGTTACGTAGGTTTGTCACTGGCTGTTTTGCTTTCCCAGCATAACGAGGTTTGGGCTGTAGATATAGTTCAGGAAAAGGTTGATTTAATCAACAGCAAAAAGTCTCCCATAGTTGACAATGAAATTTCAGAATTCCTTTCTTCAAAAAAATTGAATCTTATCGCTACAACCGATGCAGAAAAAGCCTATGCAGGTGCAGACTTTGTTATAGTCTCAACTCCGACAAATTATGATCCGGTAAAAAACTATTTTGACACGTCCTCCGTAGAAGCAGTTGTGGAACTTGTAAAAAAAATAAATCCGAATACAACTATCGTAATAAAGTCAACAGTGCCGGTAGGATACACAAAATCCTTGCGCGAAAGTTCTGGCTTTAAGAACATCCTCTTTTCCCCAGAATTTCTCCGCGAAGGCCATGCCCTTTACGACAACTTATATCCAAGCCGCATTGTAGTAAGCTACCCCGATGATGATGAAAGCCTCTTGCAGAAAGCAAAAGATTTTGCCGCTCTTCTAAAGCAGGGAGCCGTAAAGCAGGACGTAAAAGTTCTCCATCCCCATTTAACGGAAGCGGAAGCCATAAAGCTTTTTGCAAACACATACCTTGCCCTCCGTGTTGCATATTTTAACGAGCTTGACACTTATGCGGAAGTGCGCGGGCTTAATACTAAGCAGATAGTTGAGGGGGTGTGCCTTGATCCCCGCATTGGAGACTTCTATAACAATCCTTCTTTTGGTTATGGCGGATACTGCTTGCCAAAAGACACAAAGCAGCTTCGCGCAAACTACGAAGATGTACCTGAAAATTTAATAAGCGCCATTGTGGATTCAAACCGCACACGCAAAGATTTTATTGCGGACCAGATTATAGCAAAAAAGCCAAAGGTCGTTGGCGTTTACCGTCTTACCATGAAGGCAAACAGCGACAACTTCCGTGCCTCTTCAATACAGGGTGTTATGAAGCGCATAAAGGCAAAAGGTATAGAAGTTATTGTCTACGAACCTGTGCTTAAAGAAGATGAATTCTTTAATTCCCGCGTTATAAGAAACCTTGATGACTTTAAGAAAGAAAGCGATGTAATAATTTCCAACCGCCTTGCTCCAGAACTTGACGACGTTAAGCAGAAGGTTTACACCCGCGACATTTACGCCCGCGATTAAGGTTTTGTATGAAAAAGATTGTTGCGATAAACGGAGAGTCTTGGGCAAAAAACTTAACAGGAATAGAGCGTGTTGCCCAGGACACCGTTACCTATCTTGATAAGATTTGTTCCCCAGGAGAATTTGAACTTGTTGTTCCAAAGAACATTCTTCGTCCTGCTGAATTTAAAAACATAAAAGTCGTTCAGCTTGATGCGGAAGCCCATTTCTTTCCTAAGTGGACGCAGATTCATTTTCAGAAATATGTAATAAAGAACCGCCGCCTTAGCTTTGACTTTTCTAACACATGTCCATATTTTGCCCCGGGAATAGAATACCTTCACGACATTTATGCAAAACTCTATCCTGATGATTTTAAGCAAACAAGACGCGACCGGTTAATTCACCTCTACAGTGTACTTATGTACAAGAGAATTGCCCGCCATGCCAAAAAGATAATTGCCGTAAGCGAATACACAAAAAAAACTATTGTTCAAACTTACAAAACGCCAGAGCAAAGAATAGAAGTTGTTTACGACGGTCTTGGAACTTACCGCAACATTCAAAAGGATGACTCTATTTTTGAAAGGCTGCCCCAGTTGCAAGAAAAAAAATATTATTTTACGCTTGGCTCTCTTTCCACAAGGAAGAATTTAAAATGGATAGCGGCCCACGCAGAACTTTTTCCAAATGAAGTCTTTGCCGTAAGCGGAAAACCCATTCCGTCCGTGGTTGCGCCGGAACTAAAAAAATTGAATTCGCTAAAAAATGTTGTAATGACGGGTTATTTGAATGACGGTGAAGTAAAGTCGCTACTTTCCAGATGCAAGGCTTTTGTGTTGCCTTCTTATTTTGAAGGATTTGGCCTGCCACCGCTTGAAGCATTGAGCTGCGGTGCAAAAATCATTATTTCCAACAGAACATCCCTTCCTGAAATTTACAAAGACTGCGCCTACTACATTGACCCTGACAATCCGGACGTAAACCTTGATAAGCTTCTTGATCAGCCTGTGGAAGATCCGTCTGCTCTTTTGGAACGCTTTACTTTGGAAAATACAGCCAAACGACTTTATGAAATTGTTAAGGACGTGAACAAATAATAATTACCGCCATTACGCAGTGTTTATTTAGTTTCGATTTTGCCAAGCAGAGGTGCGCCACAAAAACTACAAGGGCTGCTGCTGTCTGCCCTTATGCGGCTTGTTCCACCACAGTTTTTGCACTTAACTTCTACAAATCCCATTCCTGCCTTGTCATCTATAATGGCATTGTCTATTTTTACGCAAGGAGAGCCACCTTGCTGAAGGCTGCAGTTCTGGAAAAATCCCTTTCTGAATAGCAGCTCAAGTTCTTCAAAGATTTTAAAGCTTGGCTTTTGCAGCTGGTCTGAAAGTTCTTCTGCCGTTATGATTCCGTCTGTATCGCTTACGAATATGGTTTAGTAACGTCTTGCGGCTTTTATTTCACTTAATTTCTTTTTGGATATTAATATTGGAATAGCAGAAGGTATAAGCAACAAAATGTATACCGGGAGGTTTTCAGGTGGTATGGGGTTGTCCCATATTCGGAGTTTATTTAATAGACAACCCAATATTCCGAATGAAAAGAATATAATAAAACCTTAGCCCCACTTCATGAATTTGCTCGCAGAATTTTCCTGTGCCTCTATACGGTCAAGGTTCAAATACCCGATGCTTTTGTCACCTATAGCCATGTTGTAGTCCTCTCTTGTTGCGTTTTGCGTATTTTTTTGTATAATGCGTTTTTTGCTGGAAGGCAACTTTTATTCGCGCGGAGGATTCAATACCCCGACGCTTTGCGTTGAGGTTCGTTGATTGCTTGTGTTGCCATAGTTTTCCAAGGTCTTAATTGCCTTTTGGCAGAAATCCTTGAATTCTTTAGAAAAGCGGCTTCTGCTGAATTTTTGTGCATGCTCTGCTATTACAGCCGGATCAAAAGTTCCTGCGGAATTGACTTTTTCAAAATGCTCCATTGCTTTTACCAGGCTTTCCACATTCTGTTCGCCAAAGAAAAGACCCGTCTTGTTTTCTATAACAGTCTCTCTTGCGCCTCCTTTGCCATAAGCAATTACCGGGCTGCCGCAAGATTGTGCCTGTACCGGAATAATGCCAAAGTCTTCCTCTGCGCAAAAAAGCAAAGCCTTGCAGCGCTGCAAATAATCCCTTACTTTTTCGTCGCTGATTCTTCCTGTAAATTCAACAAGGGGATTTTTTGCCGCAAGTTTTTTTAATTCCTTTATCTGGGAACCGCCACCTATTACGATGAGTTTTTTATCCGACTTTATGCAGGCCTGAATGGCAATGTCTGCTCTTTTGTAGGGAACAAGCCTTGAAAAGAAAACGTAAAAATCTTCGCGCTTAACATTGGGATTGTATGAATAGAAATCTGTGTTTACAGGCGGATAAATTACGGTTGATTCCCTGTTCCAGAATTTTTTTATTCTGCGGGAAATGTAATTTGAATTTGCGCAGATGGAATCGATTCTTTGTGATGAAATAAAATCCCACTGGCGGATTGCAGGCATCCATTTGTTCATAAAGTGCCTTGTTAGCCTTCCGCTCCGTTTTTTGTAGTCATAAAACAAATCCCAGGCATAGCGCATTGGAGTGTGAACGTATGCTATGTGAGGAACTGTCGGTGGAGTTATTACCCCCTTTGCACATGATGAAGAGGAACAGATTACCAAGTCGTAATCCGAAAAATCAAATTCTTCAAAAGCCTTGGGCATAAAATTCAATAGCTTTGTATAAATGCGTGTTGCAAATGGAATTTTTTGAAGATGCGATGTGTAGATTTTATTTTTTGAAAAATGACTGCCCATCTTTTTTTTGTCGTAGACAAGGGTAAAAATATCTGCTTCCGGGTACAATTCAAGAATCGCTGCGACAACATCTTCTGCACCGCCGTAATTTACAAGCCAATCGTGTACAATTGCAACTTTCATAAGATTATCCTCTGATGTCCTCTAAAATTGAATTAAGAATTTTATTTGCCGTGTTTTTATATGAATATGTTTTTTTGAAATTTGGAAGCGGGGCATCATCAAAATAAACCGAGGCCAGCTTTTGTGCCAAATCGTCAACGTTTCCGGCCTTGAAAAAGCAAACAGGAAGATCCGCATAAATTTCTTTAAAAACCGGAATGTCGGAAATTATTGCTTTTGTTCCCGAATAAAGAGCCTGCAATGGGGGAATGCCAAAGCCTTCGTACAGTGAAGGCTGAACAAGAATCTTTGCGGATGCAAGAAGCTGCTTTAATTCTTCGTCAGGAAGGAATCCTGTAAAGACAATATTGTTTTTTTCCGCGGATGAAATTAATTCCTGAAGTTCAAGATCTGCTGTCCTAAAATTTTCCTTTGAGCCAACAATAAGAAGCTGAGGTTTTTCTTCTTCGGCAAGAGATAAGCTGTTGCGGAATTTTATGAATGCCGGTATTAGCGTTGCCAAGCCCTTGTGCTTTTTTATGTTGCCCACAAAAAGTATTGACTTGCTTTTTTCATTTCCTTCTGCTGAATTTTCATCCTCGTTATACAGGGGAACTCCGTTGTAGACTACCGTAAGCTTTTTTTTGCAGCCCAGTTTTTTTATTATGCGTTCCCTGCTGAATTCAGATACGGTAAAAATTCCTTTGCTAAGGCGGATAGCGCGTTTGTAGATTTGCTTGCGTATAAAAGTTCCTGCTTTTCCTGCAATCTCCGGCATGTCCAGAAAAATTACATCATGAATTGTGGTGTAGACCGGGATTTTTATTCCTCTGGAAAAAATGCGTCCAGGGACGTTGCAGTAGGGCGAAAAATATGCGTCGCAGGAATTTATTTCATCCAGCACTTCCCTGGGGAATGCAAGCATCTCCTTTAGCGAAAAGTTTTTTATGCCACACGAAATGAATTTAATATTCTTTCCTTCCGACTTGCCATCTGAAGAAATGCCTTGCTCTATTTCTTCCTGCTTTTTTTGCGGCAGTCCCAAAAACAAAATGGATGTTCCGCTGGAAATAAAAAAGGGTATTATGCTATCCAAAAAGGTTCCTATTCCGCTCTTGCCGCTCATACGGCAGTCTATGGCCAATTTCATTTTTGAACCCCACTTGTATTTATGGCTTTGTCCATCCATTCAAAACGCTTTTCTACCCAATCCGAAAAATAATTCACTTCCGCGGCAAAAGTCTTGCGCCTTTTCCAACCGGGTGCGTGGGGCCACTGGCGGTGTCCTATGTTTTTCCAGAGCTGGTCGTTTATCATTATGGGGGCTTCAATTTCTTCTGCTGCCATGTGAATCCATTCGCTTGAATTTTTTATGAGCTCTTTTTTTGAATTCCATCTTTCTTTTACAAAGTCTGCAAAATAGGGATCTTCAAAAAGCCGCTTGAACCATTGGCTTTGCTCTCGTACCCAAAAGCCCTCTGGATTTTCGCAGCCGTCGTAGCTTATGTTTCCGCATGAAATGTCAAAGTCCCAGATAGGCCCCATGTATATTTTTTTTGTGCTTGAGTCATAGTAAAGAAAGCATGATGATTGAAACTGTACATTGTGGTTTTTTGTAAATTCATTTATCAAATACCAGTCGGCAAAACTTTGAGGGTCAAGATATTTTTGCCAGCCCTTTTCTTTGTCTGCAAAGTCTTCAGAAAAAATTATATCTTCCACCTGCTGAACAAAATCCTGCCGCTTTTTATACTCTTCGTCGCTCAAATTGTTGGGTTCCTTTATTGTAAAAGAAATCCCCTTCTTGCTTTTGAAATTCCAAGACTTGCTTTTTGGCGAGCGAACTTCAAAAAGAAATGAACCTCCTTTTGTATCAAGCGGAAGCCTGTTCTGTCGAATTTCTATTTTTTCCGTAAGCGCATAAAGGCCTTCGTAGCGCCCGTTTACAAACAGAGCCAGGAATTTTGCATCCGGTGTCCAGAGCCCGTCCTTCCAAACATTTTTTGCCAGGTAATAGGCGTATGCGTTGCGCAGAGATGTTTTGTCCGCAGTGTTTGCCATTAAAACCCATTTTTCTGCTTCCGGGAGTCCCAAAAGAGCTGCTGGTTTTTCTAGCTTTAAAAGATAGGTTTTTTTGTAAAATTCTTCGGTCCTCCATGTAGAGTTGCCCCTGCCCCGGATTTTGCAGCTGCCAGAAAGATTTTTCCCGCCATAATTAATGGAATATGTTGCCTTGACATATTTTTCCTTTGTCTTTATTTTTTTCCCGCCCTCGGTGTCTATGTATAAAACTGGTGTGCCGCTTTCCTCGCATTTTTGCGGGGTAATATGTGCACTGAAAGAAAGCATGGCCGTAACAGCCATTATGACCATTGCAATAATAAGAAGAAGTGTAAAGGAAGAAGTGAGTCGCTTTATGCGCATCTTTTATAATACCCCTTATACCACTTAGCAAACTCTGCAAGTCCCTCTTCAAGCGTGGTTGAAGGCCTAAAGCCAAAGTCTTTTTCAAGGTCGCTTACGTCCGCATAGGTCTGGTAAACATCACCGCTCTGCATGGGCAAAAGTTCCTTCTTTCCCGGTTCAGAAATTATTCCTTCGTCCATCAGACACTTTTCAAGAATCTCCACGAATTTCATCAGGCTGGAAGGCTTGCTGTTGCCAATATTGTATACCTTGTAGGCAGCCCCGTCCTCCGTAAGGCAAGGCGTTTTTTGCATTATGTTTGTAATTCCGGTAACAATGTCGTCTACATAGGTAAAGTCGCGGTACATGTCGCCCATGTTGTAAATCTGAATCGGCTCACCCTTTACAAGCTTGTTGGTAAACTTGAAATATGCCATGTCCGGCCTTCCCATTGGTCCGTAAACGGTAAAAAAGCGCAGGCCCGTGCAAGGAATGCCGTAGAGCTTTGAATATGCATGTGCAAAAAGTTCGTTGGATTTTTTTGTTGCGGCATAGAGCGAAACTGGATTGTCCACCTTGTCTTCCGTTGAATAAGGAACCTTCTTGTTGCTGCCGTAGACACTGGAACTTGAGGCAAAGACCAGATGCTCAACCGGGTGATTTCTGCAGGATTCAAGAATATTGTAGAATCCGATTATGTTTGAATGAATGTAGCTGTCCGGGTGGTCAATCGAATAGCGGACTCCAGCCTGGGCCGCAAGGTTAACTACAATGTCCGGCTTGTACTGGACAAAAATGCGCTCGAGTTCTGCCTTGTCCGCGATGTCCTTCTTTTCAAAAATGAACTGGCTGCCAAATTCCTTTAGCATTTTAAGCCGCTCTTCTTTTAGCGAAGTATCGTAATAGTCGCTTATGCAGTCAACTCCGATGATTTTTATATTCTTAAATGAGGTAAGCAGCTTCTTGCACAAAAACGAGCCGATGAATCCAGCCGCACCTGTTATGAGAATTGTTTTGTTCTCTAAATCTATATTAGGCATATTTTAATTATAGTTAAAAAGCCCCTTTGCCGCAACCGATGGAAAAATCTATTTTTTAATTTTTTTGCGGCACTTGCTTTTTCAAGCGTCCAATTTCTCCGCTGCCAGTCATGCCCATACTGTGGCGCTTGCGGGGTTCCGGGGGCCCCACCCCCCCTCCATTGCTATCGCAACCCGCCTTCGGCGGGCCCCTCCAGTGCCTGCCGCGCTTTCTTTTGCAAAAGTTTCTTAACCGCCAATAACTGAAAATCCAGACGTGTTAACCTCCGGCTTGGGCGGCTCGTCGTCAACGATGCATTTTTTTACTTCGTCAAGGCAGGCATCCAGAATGTTAAGGGCCTGGTTCATAGCCATGCTTATTTCCGGGCTAATGTCTTCAATTTCCTGCAGGCCGTCAAAAATTGCATTGTAGCTTTTGTTCATTTTTCTGTAACTTTCGCGACTTAGTTTCATCCTTGAATCCTCGTAAAAATATGGGCTCTTGTACAAGCACTAAAAAAAAATTATCATAAAGTTATAATTAAGGGAAGTACGGGGTCTTATGCAGATAAAGCTAAATGATTTAAAAAAATCCTATTCCACAAAAGACGGCGTTGTGAATGCGGTTAACGGAATTTCGCTGGAAATTCCAGACAATACCATTTTTGGGATAATTGGAAAAAGCGGTGCCGGAAAATCTACTCTGGTCCGCCTTATAAGCCTCTTGGAAAAGCCTGATTCGGGAAGTGTTTTTTACGGAGAAAAGCAGGTGGACAACTTGGGCAAAAATGAACTTATAGCCCAGCGCAGAAGAATCGGAATGATTTTCCAGAATTTCAATTTGTTTTCTTCCAGAACTGCGGCAAAAAACATTGCCTATCCGCTTGAAATTTGCAATACACCGAAAGACAAAATAGAGACCCGCGTAAAGGAAATGCTTAACCTTGTAGGCCTTGCAGACAGGGCAGATGCTCCGGTAAGCACGCTTTCCGGTGGTCAGAAGCAGCGCATTGCAATTGCCCGTGCCCTTGCCACGGAACCAGACATCCTCTTTTGCGATGAGGCTACCAGTGCCCTTGACCCCCAGACAACACAGTCGATTCTTGACCTTATCCGCCAGATTCAGGCAAAGATGAATCTTACGGTGGTTATGATTACCCACCAGATGGAAGTTGTCCGCGATGCATGCAGCCTTGTTGCAGTTGTAGACGACGGACGCGTTGTGGAACAGGGAACCGTATCCGATGTTTTTACATGCCCAAAGTCCCTCGTTACAAAGGATTTTATCTCCCGCATTACTCAGGCTCAGCCGCAGATTTTGCGCTGGTCAGAGGACGGTGGCAAATACATTCTGCATTTTGTTGGCAGCGACACGGACAGGCCAGTGCTAAGCGATTTGTGCAAAAAAATAGACGTTGACCTGAACATACGTGCGGGCGGCATACAAAACCTGCCGGGTAAAAAAATAGGCACTATGATTACCGACATTACAGGTTCGCAGGAAAATGTAGAAAAGGCGCTTGCCTATCTTAAGGAAAGAGGAATTCTTGTGGAAGATGCGGAGGAAGAAAAATGAAGTTAAGCTGGGAAGAAATATTTGGACTTGTGGGAATTGCAACGGGTCAGACCGCTCTTATGGTTTTGTTTTCCACAATATTTTCCGTGCTTTTGGGATTTCCGCTTGGAATTCTTTTGTGCACAAGTGAGCCGCTCAACGGAATAGCTCCAAAGCCTGCACTAAACCAGGTGCTTAGCCGCATTGTAAACATTGTGCGCTCTTTTCCATTCATAATCCTGATTATTCTTTTGTTCCCGCTTTCACGCCTTATTGTGCATACGACAATTGGAACAAAAGCAACGATTGTTCCGCTAAGCATTGCCGCCGCACCTTTTGTTGCCCGAGTAATCGAGTCGTCGCTAAAGGAAGTGGATGTTGGCGTAATTCAGGCTGCAAGAAGCATGGGTTCCACAAACAGGCAGATAATTTTTAAAGTGATGATTCCCGAAGCATTGCCTTCCCTTGTGGACGGAATTACACTTACAGTAATAAACCTGATTGGCTACTCAGCCATGGCCGGTGTTGTTGGCGGCGGTGGTTTGGGCCAGCTTGCAAACAGCTACGGTTACCAGCGCTTTGAGACCCGCGTTCTTGCGGCAGCCGTAATCGTAATTATTCTTATGGTTGAACTTATACAGGCTTTGGGTTCCTTCATCAGCGGAAGGATAAAGGCCAGAAGGTAACGCTAACTAAAATGCAAATGGACAGCAAAAAAAAGCCGTGTTATAATTTTACATAAATCAGTTTTTATGGAGAAAAAATGGCTGTAGGCGACGCTAGCATAAGGTACTTGAACCTTGACAGGATTGAAAAAGAAGTTAAGTCCGCAAAAAAATTCATGAAGTGGGGCTGTGTCCTTGTTTGTTTTTTTGGCATTGGAATATTGGGTTCATTGTTCAAAATCAATGATGAAAACAAGAAATTTACAGGAAATGATATTCTTTCCAGTTCAGACGTGAAACTTACAGAAGAAGAAAAGGCCATGCTTGCTCCCTATTTGGAAAAAAAGGAGACGAATCCCCTGTATATGTCCTGCATACTGCTGATTCCTTCTGCCATACCAATACTTATATCCAGAAAAAAGTTCAGGGAGATAGCATCTGCAAGACGCTACGAAACAATCTTTGGAAGCGACACCGACGGAATTATAACCGCAGACGAACTTTCTACCCAGCTAAAGCGGCCAAGTTCCAAAATCTTTGCCGAACTTAAAGACCTCTTTGCAAAGGGCTACTTTCAGAACTGTAGTCTTGGCAAGGAAGGAGATACCTGTGTAAAGATAGACAACGCCCTTGGAAATGAAGTGCTGGGCACAGGTTTTGTTGAGGTTACATGCAAGAACTGCGGTGCAACAAACCGCATAAGGGCAGACAGCCACGGCAAGTGCAGCTACTGCGGCAACCCTTTGTATGGAAAAATCCAGGAGGAATGAGATGGCAAAATACCTAAATATGGATCAGGTTTACAGATATGAATCAATTGCAGACAAATTAGTAAAGTGGGGTTTCATAGGAATTTGTTTTTTTGCATTGGGAGTTCTTTGCTGCTTTTTTCCTCTAGCCGGGGAAAAAGTATCCATAAAGCTTCTGCCGGTTTACATAATACTGATGGCTGCATGTGGAATACCGATATATATTGGCAAAAAAAAGAATGGCGAAATATCAACTGCAATGCGCTACGAAAAAATCTTTGGAAGTGATGTTGACGGAACCGTAACGGCGGAAGAACTTTCGGCCCAGATGAATAAGCCAAGCTTTGAAATATTCCCGGAGTTGGATATTCTGTTCAAAAAAGGATATTTCCAAAACTGCAACCTTCAGCTTGGAGGAAACCCCTGCGTTAAGATAGACAATGCACTTGACGGTGACGACCTTGGCACTGGCTTTGTGGAAGTCAAATGCCCCAACTGCGGAGGAACTAGCCACATAAGGGTCGGAACCAATGGCACATGCAGCTACTGCGGGGAAAGCCTTTTTGGAAAAGCCCAGAAATAATCCTGATGAAAGCATCCCTCATTGCGGCCGTACTTCTAATTGCACTTTCTACAGTTTTCCTTGCTGCCTGCGCAACCGTGCCGCCTTCGTCCTTACAGAACAATGTGCAGGATTCAGCGTGGCAGGGCAGAGAAAAACTAAGGGCATGGACTGTATATTCTGACAGGTGCCGCATTTCGAGGAAGCTTTTTCTTGAAATAGGAAAATCGCTAAACTACTACATAACGGCGGATGATGACGAAAAAATCCTTTACCTGATATTTGAAGACACCCACAGCTTTGCAGATGCCATACACGACATTGCATTTGTAACAAAATCTTATGAGCACGGGTCAAAAAAAATCAAGGCACACGGCGGCTTTGTAAAGGTTTGGCATTCAGGCTCCGAGCAGGTGATGAAGGAATTTTTTGAGCAGCTTGAAAAATATCCCGACTATGAGATTGTTTTTGTTGGCTGGAGCATGGGAGGTGCCATTGCCCATCTTGCCGCAGAGGAATTCAACTTTCGCACAAGGACGGACGAAGCTAATCCAGACAGCGGTAGAAAGGTTGTCCTTATTACCTACGGCTGCCCCAACCTTTTGTATGGAAAGGACATGCGTGACTATTTTGAGCGCTGTGTAAAAGCTGCCTATAATTTTGCAAACATAAAGGATCCTTTTGCAAAGCTTCCTCCCGTTGCATGGAATTTTTTTGTAATCCGCCGCATAGAAGTTGGACAGAACTACAAGGGCAAAAAGCATCCCCACCTTTCTTACGGTCAAAAAGAAATCTACAAGGATATTGTTATAGACGAACCCTACGTACAGGTTTCGGAATAAATGCTGCGTTGAGCCTACTAAGATGACTGTTTGCAAACCGGTAAGGACTTACGCCGCCATGGAGGGGCGGGCCTTGGCCCGTTGCGCCAGCAATGGAGGCGAAAGCCGAAACCCCGGAACGGCGGTGGCGCAAAGGAATGTTAGCCGGATTAGAGTGGAAATGTATGGTAGAGCGTAAAAGACTACCGTCCAGAAGAAGAAAATAATACTTTTTCTTTCTGGTTTTTCCCGTTTGTTTGAAAATCTTGACAAATATTTGTTTATGTTATATATTCTCTACCAATCTACTAGGGAATTACCCAAAAAGGAGCTTTATATGAAAAAAATATTTGGAACAGCACTCGCTGTAATTTCTGCAATTGCATTGCTTTCCGGATGCAAAAAGAAGGATTCTTCTGTAACCATAAAAGTTGGAGCAACACCTGTTCCACACGAAGGTTTGCTGAATCTTGTAAAAGATGACCTTGCTGCATCAGGAATCAAATTGGACATCATAGAATTCAATGATTATGTAACGCCTAACTCAGCAGTTGAATCTGGTGATTTGGATGCCAACTTTTTCCAGCACAAGCCTTATCTTGACTCATTCAATTCAGAACACGGAACACACTTGGTAGACATTGGCGGAATCCACATTGAACCATTTGCCCTTTATTCAAAGAAGTATAGCAAGCTTGAGGAAATCCCTGAAGGTGCAACAATTGCAATTCCGAATGACCCAACAAACGAGGGGCGTGCCTTGCTTTTGCTTCAGGCTGCCAACCTTATCACCCTAAAATCTGATGCAGGCCTTGAGGCAACTCCTGTTTCTATTGAATCAAACCCAAAGAACTTTAAGTTTACGGAAGTAGAAGCCGCTTCTCTTCCCCGTGTTCTTCCAGACGTTGATGCTGCTGCAATAAACGGAAACTATGCCCTTGCAGTTGGCCTTAATTCAACAAAGGACGGTCTCTTTGTAGAAGGAAAGGATTCACCTTATGTAAACATTGTTGTTACAAAGGCAGGCCGTGAGAACGATTCAGCTCTTAAGGCGCTTGTAAATGCCCTCCAGACTCAGAAGGTACGCGATTGGGTAAAGGAAAACTACCCCAACGGAGACGTTGTTACAGTATTTTAATGAATGCTGAAAAGTATTCTTATTAAAAAAGTTAAAAATACCGATTTAAGAATATGCGCGGTTTGTTGCTTCAGGCCGCGCTTTTTTTATTAACGCTTTTATTCAGCGAAGAAGTTGCGGTTTTATGGGCAACCGGCAAGCAGCTGACAACCGACTGGCTTTTGCATTGCACTTACCTAACGTCATTAAAGCGTTTAAGGAAGGCTTTTGTCCTTTCCTCTTTTGGATTGTTGATAACGTCGCTTGGTGAACCCTGTTCAACAATCATGCCGCCGTCCATAAAGATTATGTGGTCGCTTGTATCCCTGGCAAATGCCATCTCGTGCGTTACCACAACCATGGTCATCTTTGTCTTTGCAAGTTCCCGTATTACCGCAAGAATTTCCCCTGTAAGCTCCGGGTCCAGGGCACTGGTTGGTTCATCAAAGAAAAGAACCTGTGGCTTTAGGGCAAGGGCTCTGGCAATGCTAACCCGCTGCTGCTGGCCTCCGCTCAACTGGCAAGGGTAAAAGTCGGCCTTGGATTCAAGCCCCATCTTTACAAGAAGCTCCATGGCAAGAGAATTGGCCTCTTCCTTGCTTTTGCCAAGAACAACCCTCTGAGCTTCCGTAATGTTTTGCAGAACAGAAAAATGCGGGAAAAGGTTAAAGTTCTGGAATACAAGCCCTACATTCAGGGCAATTTTGCGGAGTGACGCTTTGTCTGAATAAACCCCGTCTTTTACAAGGGCCTCTCCGCATACGCTTATAGTGCCGCCGGTAACGCGTTCGAGCTGGCATACCGTCCGTAGAAGTGTGGACTTTCCGCTTCCGCTTGGACCAATTATTCCAAGGACATCGCCTTTGTTTACGGTAAAGGAAATATCCTTCAGCACCTTAAGCGAACCAAAGTTTTTGCTCAAGTTCTGCACCTTTAAAATTTCATTTGTAGTAGTCAAGTTTTTTCTCCGCAATGTCAAAGGATTTGGAAACAGCCCAGTTCATTATAAAATAGAACAAGCCCGCTATAAAAAGAGGCATAACGCTTACAAGTCGTCCGCTCTGAGTTTGTGCCACGTGGAACAATTCTGCAACACCAAGAACTTGAACAAGAGCCGTGTCCTTTACAAGCGTAATAACTTCGTTGCCAAGCGGTGGAATTATTTTTTTTACTACCTGAGGCAGAACCACACGCATAAAAGTCTGGGACTTGGTAAAGCCAAGCACTTTGGAAGCTTCGTACTGTCCCTGTGGAATGGACTGAATTCCTCCGCGGTAAATTTCCGCAAAATAGCAGGCGTAATTTATAACCATGGCAATAATTGCTGCCACAAAACGACCAAGCCCCACGTGAAAAATAACGGACGGTGCAAAGTAGACGAATATCAGCTGGAGCATAAGCGGAGTTCCGCGTATTATAAGCAAAAAAGTATTGGTAAGTTTTGAAACAATTTTTATCCGCGACATTCTTCCCATGCATATCAGAAGAGCTAGCGGTATGGAAAAAATCAGTGTTAGAAAAAAGACTTCAAGGCTTACTCCGGAACTTTTTAGCATGATAAGCAGGAGCTTGCCCAACTTTATTTTTTCAAAATAATCAATCAGTGTGGCCATAACTTATTATAGCAAAATTCCGGGGCATTCTCAATCATTTGTGTTTTCATTTTTTTGATTTTGGACGGCGCTTTTGTTTTTGCAGATTTCTTCTATAAAAGAACATCCATTTGTCGTATTACGGCTTTCCGGGGTCGCTTGAAGCTTCGCTGCGAAAGCCGTGGGTCCCTTCCCACTTCATTGCCTGGCGGCAACGGGCTTGCGCCCGCCCCTACAATCCGGCCTCATGCCTATTTTCCTATAACAGACAAGTCACTTCCGAACCATTTGGTAGAAATTGCACTTACAGTTCCGTCATTCTGCATTTCTTCCAGAACCGCCTGAACCTTGTCGCGCAGGGCAGTATCTCCCTTGCGGAAAGCAACACCATATTCTTCGTTTGCAAGTCCTTCAGAAAGAATCTTAAGTGCCTTACCGGAGGTTGTTATGTTGTAGCCTGCAACAACCTGATCCATAATTACAGCGTCAAGGTTGCCAAGGGTTAAGTCGTTAAGGGCAGTAATGTTTTCCTTAAGTTCTACAATTTCTCCAAGAGATGCCTTAAATTCTGGCATGGCTTCAACAGCGTCCTGTGCGGAAGAACCAGCCTGTATGCCGATTGTCTTACCCGCAAGTTCTGACAGGGAATTTATGTTACCGTCAATGCGCACAACGGCTACCTGGGCATTGTCAAGGTAGGCCTTTGTAAAAGCCATAGCGTCTTTTCTTTCGTCTGTCATCGTAAAGCCGTTCCAGATGCAGTCAATCTTTTTTGTTGCAAGTTCCTGTTCCTTTGCGCTCCATTCGATGGGCTGGCACACAAGTTCAAGGTTGAGTCTCTTTGCAACTTCTTTGGCAAGGTCAATGTCGTAACCTACAATGTTGTTGTTTTCATCACGGAAGCCAAGAGGCGGGAAGGAGTCGTCCAGCCCCAGAATGAATTTTCCCTTTTGCGAAAGGCAAGAAAAAGGTCCTTCTGCCGAAGCCTCATTCTTTTTTGAGCATGAAGCAAACATACAAACAGCGGCTGTTAAAGCAAGGCTTGCTGCAAACAATTTTGATACAATTCTTTTCATTTTTCCTACATCCTATGTTCTTTGTAAAAGTCCGGCTATTATAGCAAAAAAAACACTCAGCCTCAATAATGCGAAACTTTAATATGGATAATACAGGATGATTTTTAAAGACTATGTTTGTTAGCCCTTGTTTATGATTTTTTGAACATCTTCAATGGTCATATTTAGGGACTTTGCAATTACTTCTATAGATACACCGTTTTGATATAAGCCTGCTACTGCTTCGATGGTCTTTTGCTGCATCCCTTTCTCCATCCCGTCCTCGAAGGCCTCTTTCTGTTTTACGGAAGTTTCCAGCTTGTAGCCATAATTATCATAAAGTGCCTTTCCTTCTGAATTGTCTTTAGAAAGGGCTTCCAAAACTTTAGTCAGAGGGGCACCCATCTTTGCTGCCGCATCTTCCGGTGCTATATTGAACTCCTTAACCAATGTTGTTGCAGCTTCAACAGCCTTTTTCTCCATCCCGTCTTCGAAGGCTTCTTCCTGTTTTACGGCAATGTCCATCTTGTAGTCGTATTTGGCACAGAGCATGTTTGTTACCTCCCGGGTCTTTCTGCTAAGGTAGTCGCTAAGGATTCCCTCGCTAACCGCCTTTTCTATTGCCTTCCTGAAGGAGCTTCTGGGAAAGCGCCTGCTGTAAGTGCTCTCGACAATCTCTATGAAGCGGCAATACTCCTCTAGGATAGCACAGTTTTTTGCAATCGGCAACAATTTTGGGTCGGTGCAGTTCTTTACCTTTACCACAAGGTCAAGGCGGCTTGAATCCTTTTCGTAGAATGCGTCCGAAAGCCTGAGCTCCTGTTCGCACGGCATGCTGTCCTTTCCCACATAGACCACATAGAAGTCGGGGTTGGGTATTTTGTAGACCTTTTGGGCATAGCGCCTGTCTATTGGGACAATCGTCTCGTAGATGCGGGTAACGTATTCAAGGCATCTGAAGGGCATGTTGTTGTTTACCGTGGACTGGTGCTCCACAAGGACCACAAGCCTTCCGTCTATTATCCAGCTTACGTCGTTGTTGTAGGTCTTGTAGAGTGACTGCTCTATTACCTTGCGCTCCATGGTCACGTCCTCCAGCTTGTAGTCGCTGCCGGAGAGGGCATTGTAAAGGTCAAGGAAGTTCTTCTTTCCGTCGCGGTCACTGCCGAACAAGTCTGTGAAGACTGAATCTTTGTACTTTCTGTTTATGAATTTCATTTGTTTTTACCTCCATATAATATATAGAAGGTAAAAGTCAGGATTTGACATAAATGCGTAAAAAAAGTTGAAAAATCCTTTCAATAATGATATAGATTCTATGTTTGATGCATTACTGGAGAGGTAGAAAGGAAAATAAACAATATAATGGTATATGAGTAGCAGATGCTGATTGGCTGCAATACAGTATTCAGATTGAAATATCGAGGAAAGAAAAAGTTTCTGTGACTTATTTTAACAATTCACTTTATGCATATGAAGATGGAGAAAATTCTAATCAAAATTTACCGGCTAGAAAAGAAGGAGTTTTAAACAGGGAAGAGCGGAAGATAATTTTTGACGATAGCGAGGATTTAATGCATTTGTGGTTTTTGAATTCAAATATGATGATGGTCAGATTTAGTGATGGTACAAGTTGTGATTTCATAAAAAAACACTAGTTTCATCTGTCAAAGAGGAAGAAGAATGAAAACAATTTACAAGGTAAATCTAATTTTGGTCATATTAATGGTAATGGCAATATCAGTTATTATAGTTTATAAATTTTATTATGAAAAAATTGGATTGGCTGTGCGCTCTGAGGAAACAAAAAATGAATATCTTTTAAAAGATCATCAAGGAAATATAATTTCAGTAACGAAAGAAGAATGGAATTTTGCTAATAATCTGGAAATAGCTGCAGCGATTTCTGGATTTATACTTCTCATAACTATTGCTTATTTTTGGATCAGATATATCTGGTTTCCTATTACGAAACATAATCTCCGGAAAACAAAAGAGCTTCTTTCTAAAATAAAATGAAAGTAACATGCAAAAATCAAAGGCTCATCAATAGCAATTTGTGGGAATAAGGGAAAGAGCCTACGCCGCCGTGGAGGGGCTGTTGGTTAAAAATTGCATCCGTGCAATTTTTAACCATGAGTTTTCTGCGAAAACTCACTTGCTTTTTACCTTAACAAATGACGCGCCCTCCTTGGCGCTGCTTGTTTTACATTTGCCGCGGAACCCCGGATTTCGCAACGAGCATGGATATGCGAAGTTCCAGCGAGGGCGGTGACGCATAGGCATGTTTGTCGAGTTAGAGTAGGGACAAAATGGTAGAGCCTAAAAGAGCACCGTCCTTAAGTCCTGTAGCTGCTTTACTTTCTATTTTTCTTGCAGAAGTTTTGCAAAAATTTTATCTGCTTTGCAGTAGTCACAGGGGAAGGTCCTCCTGTGGTTTTTCTTTGGGCAACACAAGCTGCCGGGTCAAGTTTTTTATAGATGTCTTCCTGAATCAGTTCAGAACACTGCTGGAGTTCTTCCATGCACAAATCTTCTATTTTAGTAAGGCCTGCGTCTATAGCCATGCGCACTGCTTTTGCAGCAACCCCATGTGCTGTACGGAAGGGCATACCCTTTTGCACAAGGTATTCTGCTACATCCGTGGCATTTGCAAAGCCTCCGTCGCAGCTTTCTGCCATCTTCTTTACATTCCATTTTGCGCTGCTTATCATTGCGGTAAATACTTTAAGGTTTGCTTCTACTGTGTCAAGCGCGTCAAAAAGAGGCTCCTTGTCTTCCTGCAGGTCGCGGTCGTAGGCAAGTGGAAGTCCTTTTACCATAGTCAGAAGGTTAAAGAGGTCACCGTAAACTTTTCCGGTGCGTCCCCTAATTAGTTCTGCAAAGTCGGGATTTTTTTTCTGCGGCATTATGGAAGAACCGGTAGACCATTTTTCGCTAAGGTCCACAAAAGAAAACTCGGTTGTACTCCACAAGACAATTTCTTCGCACATGCGGCTCAGGTGGGACTGAAGCATGGCAAAGTCAGAAGTAAATTCTATGCAGTAGTCGCGGTCACTTACGCTGTCCAGCGAATTAAGCGTTACCCCGTCAAAGCCAAGTTTTTCTGCAACAAATTCGCGGTTAAGAGGAAGGGTACTGCCCTGAAGAGCCCCGCTGCCAAGAGGAGATTCGGATATGCGTGCAAGGGAATCTTCCAGACGCTCCCAGTCACGGCGCAGCATACAGGTCCAGGCCAAAAGATGCTGTGCAAGGGTTCCGGGCTGGGCGTGCTGCATGTGGGTGTATCCGGTAAGAAGGGTCTTTTTGTGTTCGTTTGCTATGCTAACAAGGGCTTCCATGGTTGTGACTATTCTGTTCTGCAAAAGCGGAATTACGCGGCGGAGGTAAAGCCTTTCGTCAAGGGCAATCTGGTCGTTGCGGCTGCGTCCAGTGTGGAGCTTTTTTCCTGCCTCTCCAATTCTGTCCGTAAGGGTTGCTTCTATAAATGAATGGATGTCTTCCGCTGAATAGTCTATTTTAAGCGAGCCAGAAAGCAAGTCTTTTTCTATAGAATCTAGGCCTTTTACAATCTGTGCAGCCTCTTTTTTGCTGATGATTTCCTGCTCGCCAAGCATTGTGGCGTGTGCAACGGAGCCCCGGATGTCATCCAGAGCCATGCGCTCATCTACGTTAATAGAAGTTTCAAATTCTACTGCAGCGGCATCTGGTCCCTCTGCAAAGCGTCCGCTCCACAAAGCCTTGTGATTGTCTCCGGTGAGAGTTCCGTGGGATTTTGTCTGTTTAGAAGTTGTTTTCATAATGAATAATTATAGCAGAAAGCCATGCCTTTAGGCAACGAAGGTATGCTGAACACGCTTCGCGTCCCCTCCAATCCCGGCTAGGCTTGGTAATTTTTTGACCACAAAAAAATCCAGATGGCAGGCAAAAAAGTTATGAAAAAAAGCAAAAAAAATCCTTATATTCGCAAAAAATTCAAGATTAATGCCAATCCACGCAGGTGGAATTCGTGTAATATATAATTATCCGAATTAGAAACGGGAAAAAAATTAAAGAAAAGGGGGCTTTTTTCTATGAAAAAGGTACTTAGTTTATTCTTATCTTTGGCAATGGTTGCAAGTGCACTCTCATTCGTATCTTGCAATAAGACAAAGCAGGTAAAAGTTGGTGTTTCTATGCCAACAAAATCACTTCAGCGCTGGAACCAGGACGGTGCTAACATGAAGAAGGAACTGGAAGCAGCCGGTTACTTCGTAGACCTTCAGTATGCTAACAACGACATTGCTCAGCAGACAAGCCAGATTGAAAACATGCTCACACAGGGCGACTCAATCCTCGTTATTGCTTCTATCGATGGTAGCGCACTTAAGGGTGTTCTTGACACAGCAAAGAAGCAGGGCGTAAAAGTTATCGCTTATGACCGCCTTATCATGAACAGCGACGCTGTTACTTACTATGCAACATTCGACAACTACAAAGTTGGTACAATCCAGGGTACATACCTTGTAGACAACCTTAAGCTCAAGGAACGCACAGCAGACGATCCAGCTTACATCGAATTGTTCACAGGTTCACCTGATGACAACAACATCCACTTCTTCTTCGGTGGTGCAATGGATGTTCTTAAGCCATACTTTGACTCTGGCGTTCTCGTTTGCCCATCTGGACAGACTTCAGAAGCACAGTGTGCAACTTTGAACTGGTCTACAGAAGCTGGCCAGAAGCGTATGGAAAACCTTATCGCTGCTCAGGGATACGGTCCTGCAGGAAAGAAACTTGACGCTGTTTATTCTTCAAACGACTCTGTTGCACAGGGTATCACAAACGCTCTCGTAGCAGCTGGCTACACAGCAGCAAACTTCCCACTCGTAACTGGTCAGGACTGCGACAAGCCATCTGTAAAGAACATGATCGCTGGAACACAGGCTATGTCTGTATTCAAGGATACACGTACACTTGCTAGCCAGGTTGTAAAGATGGTCGATGCTATCGCTAAGGGTTCAGAACCTCCAATCAACGATACAAAGACTTATGACAACGGAACAGGAATCATTCCTTCATTCCTTTGCGAACCAGTATACGGTGACAAGAGCAACTACAAGTCATTGCTCATTGACTCTGGTTACTACAGCGCATCAGACATTGAATAGTCTTTAACAAAAGACTGAAAGTTAAGAACCGCCTGCCGAATAAGTGGGCGGTTTTTTTAGGGACTTTATTTTTTACGGAGGCTTCCAATTGGCAAAAATGTTGTTGGAAATGAAACAAATCACCAAAACGTTCGGACCAGTAAAGGCTCTTAGCAACGTTAACCTTCAGGTTGCGGACGGAGAAATCCATGCGCTTTGTGGAGAAAACGGAGCTGGAAAATCTACCTTGATGAACGTTCTTTCCGGAATATATCCATACGGAACTTATGAAGGAGATATAGTCTATAACGGTGATGTTTGTAAATTCCAAACTATAAAAGACAGTGAAAAAAAAGGTATCGTAATCATTCACCAGGAATTGGCTCTGGTTCCACTTCTTTCCATTGCTGAAAACATGTTCCTTGGAAACGAATGCGGTTCAAAGGCAAAGATTAACTGGGATGAAACCTTCCAAAGGTGTTCGGAACAATTGGCTATAGTAGGTCTCCACGAAAATCCGCACACTCTTATAAAAGACATTGGCGTAGGTAAGCAGCAGCTGGTAGAAATTGCAAAGGCTCTTGCCAAAGATGTACGCCTTCTTATTCTTGACGAACCTACGGCTTCCTTGAATGACACGGAAGCAAAGAAGCTTTTGGACTTGCTCCTTAAGCTTAAGAAAGAAAAAGGAATTACCTCTATCCTGATTTCCCACAAGTTGAATGAAGTTGCTTATGTTGCAGACACGATTACCGTTATCCGTGACGGTACAGTTGTAACTTCTTTTGACAAGGAAAAAGACGGGGTAGATGAAAATAAAATCATTGCGGCTATGGTTGGCCGTGATCTTACGGACCGCTTCCCCAAGCGTGAACCTCACATTGGTGAAGTTTGCTTTGAAGTAAAAGACTGGTGCGTTGACCATCCGGTTTTTGACGGAATCAAGGTATGCGACCACGTAAACTTTAACATCCGCAAGGGTGAAGTTGTTGGTATATCAGGCCTTATGGGTGCAGGTCGTACCGAACTTGCAATGAGTATCTTTGGTCACAGTTACGGTGCCAACATCCGCGGCCAGATTTTCCTTAACGGCAAGGAAGTTCACTTCCCTGATGTTAAGTCTGCAATCAAGCACGGACTTGCATACGTTACGGAAGACCGCAAGGGTAACGGATTGATTCTTAGCGAGTCTATTGCAAAGAATACCGTAAGCGCAAACCTTCAGAAGATTGTAAACAAATACCACTCAATCGACATTGACCTTGAAAACAAGTATTCGGTTGAAATGGCAAAGGATATGCATACAAAGTGCGCTTCTGTCCAGGAAGACGTTGGAAACCTTTCCGGCGGAAACCAGCAGAAGGTTCTTATAGGCAAATGGCTTTTTGCTGAACCGGACATTCTTATTCTTGACGAACCGACACGCGGTATTGACGTAGGTGCAAAATACGAAATCTACTGCATTATCAACAAGATGGTTTCTGAAGGCAAGTCTGTTCTGATGATTTCTTCTGAAATGCCAGAAATCTTGGGTATGTGCGACCGCATCTACATCATGAACGAAGGAAAGTTCGTTGGTGAGATGAAGGGTTCTGAAGCCACCCAGGAAAAAATCATGACACGGATTATTGAGTCCGGTAAATAATAATAGAGGAGAAAATTATGGCTGAAAATACCAGAGCGGGAAGCCCATTGAATTTTACCAAAAAGCTTTTAAAAGACCACACAATGCTTCTTATTCTTGTTGTGGTTATGATTATGTTCCAGGTGCTTCAGATTGTTTTGAAGGGAAGCGCAACAATGTTTACCCCTTCAAACATTACAAACATCATCCTGCAGAACTCATACGTTTTGATTCTTGCGGCCGGTATGTTGCTGTGTATCTTGACCGGTGGTAACATCGATTTGTCTGTTGGTTCCGTAGTTTGTCTTGTTGGTGCAATCGGAGGTAAGCTGATTGTAGATGCCAAGATGCCAATAGTGCCGGCAATTATTATTTGTCTGCTTGTTGGTCTTTTGATTGGTGCATGGCACGGAGCCTTTATTGCTTACGTACACATTCCGCCTTTCATCGTAACACTTTCCGGTATGCTTTTGTGGCGCGGTGTTGCTCTTATCGTTCTTGACGGTCTTACAATTTCCCCATTCCCGCAGAAGTACCTGAACCTCTTTGCAAGCTATGTTCCAGAAGTATTTATGCCGGATCTGTTGAATGCTTCTCAGGCAGAAAGCTTGGTTGGACCTGCAACAGACAAGCTTAAGTTCATCCGTCTTGTAACAACTATGGTTATTGCCGCAGTAATTTGTGTGGTAATGATTGCTTACTCTATCAAGAGCCGTGCAACAAAGGTAAAGAAGGGATACGAAGTAACAGACAAGGTTTCATTCATCCTTCGCCTTATCCTTATTCCGGTAGTTGTTCTTCTTGTTTGCTGGCAGTTGGGACATCACCACGGTATTCCTACTGTTTTGGTTCTGATTGCTGCGGTTGTTGTTTTCTATAGCTACTATACACAGAATACGGTTCCTGGCCGCTACTTGTATGCAATTGGTGGTAACGCAAAGGCTGCAAAGCTTTCCGGTGTTAACACAGACAACGTTATGATGTTTGCATATACAAACATGGGATTCCTTTCAGCTGTTGCTGCTTTGGTTTGTATCGCACGCTTTAATTCAGCAGCTCCTACGGCTGGACAAAGCTACGAAATGGATGCAATCGGTTCCTGCTTTATCGGCGGTGCTTCTGCATACGGTGGAACAGGTACAATCGGCGGTGCTGTAGTCGGTGCTATATTCATGGGTGTTTTGAACAACGGTATGTCCATTTTGGGTATAGACATGAACTGGCAGCAGGCTGTAAAGGGTCTTGTTTTGCTTTTGGCTGTTATCTTTGATATTGTCTCTAAGCAGAGAAATAAGAAATAGGCATTGGAAAAGAGAGTTTTCTAAAACTAAAAAACCGGCGGTCTTAGCGATAAGATTGCCGGTTTTTTTATTCGCGTGGAGGGTTCAATACTCCGACGCTTTGGTTTGCGGTTCGTTGATTAATGTGTTAATCAGTATTGAAGTGATTAACAAACCGTTGATTAGCTCGAATGGCTAGTTTTGTAAAAGCATTGTCATTCATTCAAGCTAATCATTTTTTTTATTTCTTTGCAATAGCAGAAATTGCACTTACAACACCTGCCAAGTTCTGGAAGTCTGCCGGAACGATAATCTTTGTTGCCTGACCGTTGCTGGCCTTTTCCATAGTTTCAAGGCTGCGGAGCTTTATTACGTTGGCATCAATGTTGGCGTCCTTAATCATCTTAAGACCTTCTGCCGTTGCCTGCTGAACTTCGCGGATAGCCTCGGCTTCACCCTGAGCACGCTGAACCTGGGCTTCTTTTTCTGCCTGAGCCCTAAGGATTGTGGATTCCTTTTCTGCTTCGGCCTGAAGAATCATTGACTGCTTCTTTCCTTCTGCAACAAGGATTTCTGACTGTTTTTGTCCTTCCGCAATAAGAATCTTTTCGCGGCGTTCACGTTCGGCACGCATCTGCTTTTCCATTGCCTCGCGGATGGCTTCCGGCGGCACAATGTTCTTTACTTCAACACGGTTAACTTTGATTCCCCAGGGGTCTGTGGCTTCGTCAAGGATAGAGCGCATCTTTGTATTGATAACGTCGCGGCTTGTAAGCGTTGCGTCAAGGTCAAGTTCGCCTATAATGTTGCGGAGGGTTGTTGCAGTAAGGTTTTCAATGGCAAGCAGGGGGTTTTCTACACCGTAAGTGTAGAGCTTTGGATCCGTAATCTGCATGTAAACAACGGTGTCAATCTTCATGGTAACGTTGTCTTTTGTAATAACCGGCTGTGGCGGAAAGTCCAGAACCTTTTCCTTTAGCGAAACATGGTTGGCCATTTTGTCAATCAGCGGTGTCTTTACGTGAAGACCTGTCTGCCAAGTGGAAGCGTAAGTTCCAAGGCGTTCAATTACGTATGCCTGTGACTGCGGTACAATCCTGATGTTTGTGATAATCAACAGCATGATTACAAATGCGGCTGCAATGATAACATAAAGTCCCATAAAATTCTCCTTATTTTATATGGATATTTTTTGCTTAATTTCAAATTTTTGACAATGACGATTTTTTGCAAGAACTTGGAATTAAAGCTGTCTATTCTTGTGAAGGGCTATCCGCCTTTACAGACTCAGCCTTTTTTACGACTGCTGTAGCTCCTTCAATAGAAACAATTTCACAAAGCTCTCCAGCTTCAAGTTCGCTTTCATCTTTGACCGTGGCCGTCCAGATTAAGCCGTTAACTTTTATGGCACCCTTGCTGAGTGGAGTGATTTTTTCGGTAACGGCAGCTTTCTTTCCTATTATACTGTCGCTATTCGTTGCGGCGCGTTTTACAGCCAGCTTTTTTAGTGCTATTGGGCGGGTAAAAATCAAAAGCAGAACAGATATAATAGTAAAAATCAAAAGCTGAATCTGGAAAGGCATAGCTATCATGGAGATAAAGACCATTGCAAAAGCGCCAATGGCAAACCAGATTGTTGTTAAAGAGAGCGTAGAAACTTCTATAACAATACAAATCACGCAAATTGCGAGCCAAAACCAGGATGAAAACCAAAATGTTGGTAAAATTGATAATATCATATTTTTACGGTAGCATAAAGAAAAACGATAATCAAGTAAGGCAGGCTGTTGGTCGAAAAATAAGAAAATTATAATGTTTCTAAAAAAAGTATTACTTTTTTGCATGATTATTTGTATTATTAGTATATGAAGAGACTTAAACTTTTATGTTTGTTTTTTCCAATTTCTCTTATGCCTCTTTTTGCCCACCAGAAAGCGGAGGATCTTTTGCAGGGCTATCTGCAAAATGATTTGAATGTAAAAAAGCTTACAAATTCGCTTCAGAATCAAGTTTTGGAAGACAAAGCAACAAAGATATCCAACGGATGGAATTTTAAGATTGAAAGTGGTACCGTTACAGTAACGACTGACGGCGAGCACAGAAGAGTTACATTTTCTCCCTCCGCAGAACTTTCCATCCCCCAGCTGAACAACCTTACGCTTGGGGCCTCTGCCGACATTAAGTATAAGGAAGAGGACGGCACGGACACAAAGAACAAGTCCCTTTACATGAGCGTGGATTTGTATTCAAAAAACAAGCAAAAGCTGGAAGTGACAAAGCTAAAGTCAGAGCGCAGCGTTCTTGAAGCAAGCCGTGCACTGCAAAATGGCCTTATTACCGCGGAAAAGGATTTTTACACTGAATTAAAGTCGCTTTATTCAACTGCAGCCTCAATAGTAAAAGCGGAAAACGATTTGTATGATGACCAGCTGGCCTTTAACGAAATCCGTGCCAAGGGATACATAGCAGGCTCCCTCAAATACCGCCAGGCAGAAATGAAGGTTCTTTCCGGGGAGCGCAACGTAGAGATAAACAAGCGTGAACTTGAACGCCAGACAAAAATCTTTGCCTCCAAGTGCGGTATAGAATACGATGGTAATGATGCTGTTGAATTTTTGCCAGATTCAGTTCCACAGGCAGAAGCGGTGGACGTGCTTTCCTTTAAGAAGGAAGCCTTTGCAAAGATAGAAAAAGCCACATGGACCAACCGCATCAATACGTTGAACCGTAATGCCGAATCAAAAATTACCGTGCGGGGCAAGGCAGGCTACACTTTTGACAATTCCTCCACGGATTCAGACACCCTTGATTTGGGTTCATCACTTACTTGGAACGGAACGGGTCTTACCGCAAGTGCCGGAGTTTCCTGGCCACTCAAAACCGACAGCTTTTACCCTGTCTACACCTTTGGCCTTTCCTTTAGCCCGCAGCCATTCTTGCTTGCCAACATAACGGATCAGCAGAAAGAGATTGCCGAAGAGCAGGAAAAGATAGACATTCAGTCTGCAGAAAAAGACTACCAGACGGAAATGATTAGCCGCCAGACCCAGCTTTCAGACATTCAGTGGAAAAAGAAAACCAACGAAGAGTCGCTTGACATGTACAAAAAACTTGCCGCTGATGAAGAGCGCTACTATAGGCAGGGCTACGTTACCCTGAGTGAATACAGGAATGCAAAGGCAAACAAAGAGAATTATGAAATTCAGTGCCTTATAAACGATATTGAGCTTCTGATTTACAACGACGAGACAAAGCTTTTGTTCTGCCGTGATGATGAAATTAAGGCAATCAAATAGGGGGATTTTATGGCTAAAAAGAAAAATAGATGGTTAAAACTTTTGCTTATTCTTATTGTGTCGGTAGTTGTGATTATTGGCGCCTTGAGCGTGGTAAAGAAACTTCTTGCCGCAAAAAAGCTGAACAATACGACATATAAAGTCCGCGAAGAAATTTATGAAAATGCAATTGATATTGCCGGCACTGTTTCCGCAGCCCAGAAGCAGACCCTTCAGGCCCTTTCCGACGGAACTGTTGTGGCCGTAAACGTAAAGCAAGGTGATGTCGTAAAAAAAGGTGATGTAATAATCCAGCTTGATGACACTACGCAAAAATACAACCTTGCAAAGCATGATTATGACATGCAGACCACCCTTATTACAGGAGCCGCCCGCCAGTACCAGCTGATGAAAACCCAGAGGGATGCCCTTGTTCAAAAGGTGGAAGAGCGCAAGGTTACTGCAACCTTTGACGGCATCATTGCAGATATAGATGTTGCCGTTGGGGATTCACTTGAAGCAAAGGACTCGGTAGGAACTATTGTTGACGTTTCCTATTTGACCGCCGATGTTGAAATTTCTGAGACGGATGTTTCCAAGCTGGCAGTTGGTCAGACTGTTGAATTTACCTTTTCTGCCCTGAGCGGAAAAACCGTTAACGGATATGTTGTAAGCTGGCCTGCAATTGGTGAGGTTACGTCCCGCGGAGCAACTGTTGTAAAGGCAAAGGTTCGCATTGATGAATATCCTGAAGGAATCCTTCCAAACTTCTCTTTTTCCGGGAAGATAAAAATCAGCCCTGATGAAAAATTTCTTGTTGTAGAACGCTATGCAGTTGGCCGCGAAAACGGACAGGCTTTTGTTCAGCTTGTGCCCAGCGGAGAAAAAATAAATGTTACCGTAAGCCCCTACACTGCTGACTATGTAAAGATAGAAAACGGTCTAAAGGGCGGCGAGGTTCTAAAGGCCCAGAGTTCTGCTGAAACGTCCGGACGCAGAAGGGGAGGCATGGGCGGTATGGGAGGAATGCGCGGCGGAATGGGTGGCGGTATGCCTCCCCGCGGAAGGTAGGTGCAAGATGGCTGAATCCGTAATAACTATGCAAGACGTAAAGCGCACATATACAATGGGAGACACCCAGGTCTTTGCCTTGCGGGGCATTTCTTTTGACATAACGCAGGGTGAATTTGTTACCATAATGGGCCCATCCGGTTCGGGAAAGTCAACCTGCATGAACATGATTGGCTGCTTGGACAGGCCTTCTGGCGGTATTGTAAAGATAAACGGAAAAGAAACGGCTCTTATGGATGAAAGTGAATTGGCTGAACTCCGAAACAAGACCGTTGGCTTTGTTTTCCAGCAGTATTTTTTGCTTCCGTCTATGACCGTGCTTGAAAACGTAATGCTACCCCTGCGTTACGCTGGAGTTGAACGGAAGGAAAGGGCGGAGTTGGCAAAAGAAGCCTTGCAGAAAGTTGGTCTTGCCGAGCGAATGAACCACCGTCCCCACGAGCTTTCTGGTGGTCAAAAGCAGCGTGTTGCAATTGCCCGTGCCACAGTAACGAGTCCCCGCATAATTCTTGCCGACGAACCTACCGGTGCCTTGGACAGCGAAACAGGTAAAGCTGTAATGCGTCTTTTTAGGGAAATAAACAAAAAGGGAACAACGGTTGTTATTGTTACCCATGACCCGCGTGTTGGTGCCGCATCTGACCGCTGCATAAGGATTTTTGACGGAAAGATTCAGTCTGACCAAAAGCAGGAACCGGAGTCTTTTGATTCATCAGAAGAAAAGTCTTCCGGGGCAGGGCAGGAGGCATAGTCTATGTTTGAGGATTTTTTGAATGCACTGCAAAACTTTAGGCGCAACAAGACAAGAACCGTGCTTTCTCTTTTGGGTATTATTATTGGTGTTGCATCCGTAATCGTAATCATGAGCATGGGGCAAAGCTCCACAATGCAGATTCAGAACACATTCGGTTCATCCGGCTTGGACATGGTAAGCATTGGTTCCGGCTTTATGCGAAGGGGTGTGGCTGCCGTTACCATAGAATTTAACGAAAGTTTCCGCGAAGATTTGTTCGGGAATATTTCTGGAATAAAAAAGATTTGGTACAAGAACAGTCTTTCTGGAACTGTAGCTTACGGAGACACAAGTGCAAGTGCTTCCTGCACCGCGGTTGAATCTGGTTACATAGAGGCCTGCGGTTTAAAAGTGGAGCAGGGCAGAAGCTTTGACGTAACCGACGATGCAATGGGTACGCAAAAAATCATATTGGGAAGCGAAGTTGCATCTTCCCTTTTTCCAAACGGAGACGGAGTTGGCAAGTACATAACCCTTGTTGCAGACAAAGTGCCCTTTAATTTTGAAGTCATAGGAATTTTTGCCGAGCAGAATTCGGGCATGGAGTCTACGGCGTCCGGCTGTTACGTAACGCGAGGCTTTTATGCAAAAAAAATCGCGCCAAATCCAAATGCCTCTACGGTAATGGTTCAGGCTGTGTCTTCCGACAAGGCGACCGATTTGGCAACTGCACTTGAAACCTACTGCAAGAATCTTACCGGGACGGAAGGTTCTGTTAGGGTTATGTCCATGCAGACAATGATAGACCAGGTTAGCCAGATAACCAACACGCTTTCCATGATGCTTTCCGGAATTGCAACCATTTCTCTTTTGGTTGGCGGAATTGGAATAATGAACATAATGATTGTTACGGTTACTGAACGCAAGCAGGAGATAGGCATAAGAAAGGCTCTGGGCGCAAGTCCCAATACCATACGCCAGCAGTTTTTGGTTGAGTCTGCAAGCATAACGCTTATGGGTGGAATTGCGGGAATAATTCTTGGAATAGCAATAAGCATTGCCGTGGAATACGTGCGCTCGCAAGACATTGTAATCAGCTTTAAGTCCTGCTTTATTGCATTCGTCTTTTCTGTCTTCGTGGGAGTTTTCTTTGGCCTAAGCCCTGCTTCCCGTGCCGCAAAGCTTGACCCTGTTGTAGCTCTTAGCGGAGAGTAAAAGTGGTTAGACCAGCCTACGCCGCCGTGGAGCCCCGGGTTGCTTGCAACCCTTTAGTACCGGCCGCAGGACGGTATGAGCGGATAGCGAAGGGCGGAAGGGCGGTGACGAAAGGCATGTTCAGTCGAGTTAGCCAAAGACTAAATCGTAGAGCAAGTAGGACTCTCGTCCTAAAGATTCCCGTCCTAAATGCTACCGTTAAAATGAAAATCAAAACTGGACATTGCTTGCTCCAATATGCTATAGTGCTTGCATGAAAAGAAAATTGTTTGTATTGGCAGGAATAATCGCATTTATTTCTGCGGCAGTCTTTGCAAAAGAAAATGTTATGACGGTCGATACGAAGGATTGCTCCGTATCTGTTCCCGAAGGCTGGAGCGCTATGAATTCGTTCCGGATTGTAAAAGGCACAAGCGTGTTATGTCTTTTGGCTCCCGAAAAGCAAGGCGAGGCTTTTCAAAGTAACTGCAACATAACGTCCGGGGTTGTCAATAAAAATGTTACCGAAAAGGCATCTCTACAGGCAGGCAAAGAACAACTTGAAATTCTTTTTCCCAATTTTAAGATGATTGAGGAAGGAAAAAATTATCACATCTATACTGCTACGATAAACGGCCTGAATGTAAAGCAAGTTCAGTTTATAAAAATCAAGGACAATAAATCCTATATCATCACTGGAACAAGCCCTGTTGAAAGTTTTGACTCGTATTACTCTGAGTATAAGAACATTTTTAAGTCATTCAAAATAAAGCCTTCAGCCATATCTGATGATTCCATTGAATTGAGCACAAGTGACTGTTCGGTAAGATTACCTGTGGAATGGCTTGGACAGTATACAAATTCTTCTTCCATCTTTAATTTTGCCTCCCCGGCTGATTCAAAAACCGGAGTGTGCTCAAGCGTGTCTCTTTTAAAGGAAACTTTGGACAAGGCATACACCACCGGGGAATATTTGGATATTCTGGAAAATTACTATTCATCATCTGTTAAGAATTTTAATCTTGTTGACAGGGGTGAATATTTCCATGTTTATACAGCTTCCAATAGTGATGGTGCTGACATAAAGGAAGTTCAGTTTGTTAAGAGCAATAAAAAGAAAACATATTTTCTCTTTACCTGTACGGCTATAGAAGATAATTACGATTCGTTTGCAGATACGTTTGCCAAAATAGCCGAGTCCTTAACGATAAAGTAATAACCTGTTACTTTTTACCGCTTTTAAACTTGCCCTGGGCAATAAAATCCATGCGGCTTTTCTGCTTTGCGGAAAGTCGTGGGGCAAGCTGCTTTTCTTCCTGTTTTTTTGCAAGGGCCTTTTCCATTTGCTTTTGCCTCTGCTTTAGTTCTGCGTTGTAGGGATTTTTAGCAGACCAGACAGGAGCCTGGGGATTGGGGTCTCCCTTCTTTACGTATTCTGCCCATTCGTCAGGCTCGGGAACTTCAAATTTCATGTGCTGGCCAGTAACCGGGTGGTCAAATTCCAGCGTGCGGGCGTGAAGTGCAAGGCGGCCAAAAGGGTCTGTTTTTGCGCGGTAGTTTTCGTCTCCTGCCAGAGGGTAGCCTTTGCTTGCCAGGTGGGCTCGTATCTGGTTCTTCTTGCCTGTATCAAGGGAAAGCTCAAAAAGAAAATGTGTTTTTCCGCGCAGCAAAATCTTGTAGTGGGTGCGGGCAGCAACTGTTTTTGCCTTGTCGTCCTTGTCATGGGGAACGTAGCCTACGTGGTGGGCGTTTTGTGCCAAGGGGTCGTCTATAAGCCCAGAGTCTTGGAGCGGCACTGCCTTTCGCGAAACTTCTGCAACGGCATGGTAAAGCCTTTCTGTTACCATGGTGTGCCAGCTGTCCATGATTTTTTTCTGCATCTTTTCGTTAAGGGCAAACATCATAACACCGCTTGTGTCCCTGTCCAGACGGTGAACGGTAAAAGGCCTGTGTCCTGCAGAAAAGGTTCCCCGCGAGCGCATGATTTTTTCCAGAAGGTCAAGTGCGGTTCTTGCCTTGCTTCCGGGGTATGGAACGGAAAGCAGACCCGTGGGCTTGTTTATAACAACAATGTCCTTGTCTTCGTAGAGGATTTCTATCTGCTCGCGGCCATAGTCTGCCTTGTGCTCCCGCTTGTACTGAGTGCTTGCCTTTACATGGTGGAGCGTGTTGCGTGGCGGAGGATTCATTTCTTTTTGCTACCCATCATTTGAATAAAGATAAAGAAAATGACAATCAGTATGACAAGGTAAACAAGAGCAATAACCTGGATTGCCTGCTTAGAAAGTTCATTTCGCATCGTAACAAATAAAATTCCAGTTGCAAAAGTAAGGCAGCCTATCAGGTAAAAGATAAAACTGCTTGGCTTAAAGAGTGGCGTTTTTTTTACGGCTTCTGGCCTGCCCATAATAAATGCAAGGGTGCAAAAGAAAAGGGCAGCTGCCAAGAAAATAATACCCAATACCAATGGCGAACTAATCATAAAAAACTCTTTGCTACTTTGTAGTTGGCGAATTGTACCATTCAGGCTCGTTCAAGTGAAGCCTTGCATTGGGTTTCCTTGTTATGCTGAACGCATAGGCCGTGGCTTCGTGCTTTATTGCAACCTTTGTTGGCTGGGAATTAAAGTAGGTGCAGTTCATGGAAGAAAGCTTGTTCTGGGCACGGACAGTTATGTATGTGCTTCCTGCTGGGGCGCAAGAAAGTCTGCATGCGTATACAACAGGGCTTCCTACAACCGTGTATTCGGTTTCCACGCCGGCTTTGTAAACCGAACCGCAGTCTATTCCCGCACCAAGGCCAGTTATCTTACGGTCAATGTTAAAGTTGTCCTCATATTTGGTGAATATGGAATTAAAAACAGCCTTACATTCGTCTGCACATTCAAGCGCGTAAATTAGGGCATCCTTGCCAGAATAAAAGTCCGGGAAGAAGGCAAGAAGTCCGTCGCCGGTAAATTTGTCGTAGATGCCAAAATTTTCTTTTACCACGTCTATAAGCATGGTGTTCAGCTCGTTTACAAATTCTGCATAAAACTGTGGAGACTTTGCGCGGAGCATAAGCTCTGTTGAACGGCGGATGTCTACAGAAAGGATTACGGCGTCAAATTCTTCAAGCTCGGCAAAAGGCTTTGCAAATTCCTTGTCTTCCAGCATTTTTTGCGCGGCCTTGTCCTGAACGCGGGTCATGTATTTCATAAGGCGGAGCTGCTGCTTGTTGTTGTAGCGTTCCGTAAGAGCCTTGGCCAAGGGGTTGTCCCTAAAAAGCTGAAAGACCGGATGCTCGGAAGATCTTTGCCTGATGCGGATTAGTTTTTCTGCAAGATCGGGTGGCAGGTTTGATTCCTGCTTGGCAAACAGCTTTTCCTGATTGTCCATAAGTTCAATCATGGTGTTGTACATTTGGTTGCGGAAATCCGGCGCATTCTTTAGCGTATTATAGATACTGTTAAAATTTGCTTTGGAAGTGTCAATCATTCTTACGAGTATATAATAGAAACAAATTTTATGCTATAGAGTAAATTATAGGTAAAAATGCCACTTTTTTTACAAATTCCGCATACCGTTTTGCGTCAAAGTGACACAGTTTTTATTCATGTGATGAAAAAGAATGGGGTTCTTAGGGCGACAGCCCTAAGCCGTGCCCGAGGAAAAGGGGAGGTTTGGAGGGGAGAAACCAGCGGGCTTCGGACTCTGAGCGGGTTTCTCCCCTCCAAGTTTGGGGTGCAAGGGTTCTCCTTTGAAAAACACAAAACTTGGCACGGAATCTGCTTCATGTTAAGTGTACAAAGAAAGAAAAGCTCCTTCCGCGTACAAAAAACTTAATTCATATTTGGAGGCATAGATTATGAACGAACTTGCTTTGTTTAATTCACTTTTTGAAGACGGATTTGGATTCCCTGAATTGCGCAAGACGCACTTTGGAATGCCAAAGGTTGACGTAAAGCAGAATGGCGACACCTATGTTTTGGACATGGACTTGCCCGGCCTCACGGAAAAGGATGTTGACCTTAGCCTAAAGGACAATGTTCTTACAATTTCTTCCACCCAGGAAGAAAAGAAAGAAAACAAAAAGAACAGCGAATGGATTGTCCACGAGCGCACGTCTTCTTCCTTTAGCCGCAGCTTTACCCTGCCGGACGACGTTGAAGGCTCAAAGATTTCCGCTTCATTCAAGAACGGAGTCCTCACCATCACAATGCCGCGCAACAAGGCCCTGACCGAAAGCAAAAAAATTGCCATAACAGCCGCATAAAAGCCGCTTCCTCTTATGCGCAAACAAAGGTCTCCTTTTTGGGAGGCCTTTTTTATTCCTTGACGATATAAATTGGACATATTATTATGTACAAAAAAAGTGCGCCATGAGGAAATTTATGAAAAAGTTTGTTTTTGTGTTTATATGCCTGCTTGCGGTCATTTCTTGCAGCAGAAAAGAAAATAAGGCAGCACAGTCTGTAGTAAAAGAAGAAAATCCTGTGGCAAAAGAAATAGATACCAAAAATTTTAGGGCAGAGAACGTAAGCAAATTATTCTATAACAAAGACCTAAAAACTATTGATTTGCTTTTTGAAGACAAAGATTTTTTTGAAAGCTTTTCAAAAACACCTTATGCGATAGGTGTCGTAATGCATTTTTTTTCTGATGAAGTTTATCAGCCATATATAGATAAATTAAAAAAATCCAATCTTCCTGTAATGGAAGACCCCAGTTGTCTTTTGTCTGCAATCGTAAACAGAGAATTTGATTGTATTCCTTGGCTAATTGAACAGGGGCTTTCACCGTATGAGTATGTGGACTACGGTACCTCCTCCGACATGAATGCATTTGACTGCATACACTGGCAAGAAAAGCTTGTCAGGATGGGCAGTACCTATGACACAGAAAACAAAGTGTATATTTTGTCTCAGGAAGAAAAAGAAAGCATCGAAAAATTTGAAGAAGTCCGCAAGCTGCTAAAGGAATATACCAAAGAAATGCCTGCGGAAAGAAAAATAAATTCCAAGACCTTTAAGCCGGAGAATGTAGAAAACCTCTTCTTCGCAAAAGAACTAGAACTTATTGACCTGCTTTTTAAAGACAAAGATTTTTTTGAAAGCTTTTCAAAAACACCTTATGCAATATCTGTCGTAATGCGCTTTTTTCCTGATAAAGTTTTCTCTCAATATGTTGAAAAGCTAAAAGAATCAAATCTTCCCGTAAAAGAAAACAAAGCTTGTCTTTTGGATGCAGTTGTAAACATGGAATCGGCTTGTATTCCCTGGCTAATTGAACAAGGCCTTTCTCCGTATGATGTCATACCCTACAACGGTACCGAGATGAATGCATTTGACTGCGTAGACTGGCAGGAAAATAATATCAGAACGTGGAACACCCCTTATAAGGAAAAATACATCAATACACTTAAAGAAATACGCAAACTGTTAACGGAAGCTGCCAAAAAGTAGTGAATAAGATTTAGGGGCAAAGCATTTTATCCAGTTTAAAAACTCCGCAAATCATGCTATACTGCATTATGATGATGGGATTGATGCTTATTTATATCCGCTGAGTAGTATTAAGTAGTACAATTATACATAAGTAGCCCGACGAGACCTTATCCCTGGGCACTGTTTTTTGACATTCCAAAACCTGACATA
>Ga0310695_10002660_pt1 | contig 37050 bp, 33 predicted proteins | sample RumenRJG_04DNA_FD_203882 | JGI IMG/M metagenome (GOLD analysis project Ga0310695, IMG submission 203882) | Bovine rumen microbial communities from Lethbridge, Alberta, Canada - RJG_04 (v2) (version 2) | ecosystem: Host-associated > Mammals > Digestive system > Stomach > Rumen | place: Canada...
ACATTCGGCTTCCTTCAGATTCCACCTCACGGTGGACACCCTTGCCTTCGGCTGTATCCTTCCCACTACCGGGCGGATTCGGGACTTTCACCCTTTAGAAACGTGCGCCGCCAGGCGCACCGAAAAAGCCTGCAATCGGTGCAAACCGACTACAGGCTTGATTTTTTTGTGTTTGAATCTCATAACACTGACGTAACATTTTTCCGTTGCTCTTTGTTACTTTTTGTGATTTTCAGCAGTTTCACCCAATGCTCTCAGCCATTGATTTTACTGGATTTCCGCCATCCTTAAAGGAGACTTGATGCGAGCGGCGTAGATCCTTTGATGTCGCGCTCTTCAGCGGCATCAAAGCTTACTTTCAAACTTGCATTCCTGAAGTGTTTTGTTCCTGAACTGATTTTTCCCTCTATCAAATCAACAGGAGATTTTATACACTAACCGGGGTCTCTTTTACAATGTCACATCTTTTTTGTCCGGAATAAAGATAAGACCTTCACGCTTTTAAGGCATTATCAGATGCCTGGAGCACCGTAGGCATCTGGTTTTAGTTTCAAAAAATGCCTGCCGGTGCAGTTCTTCCGGCAGGCATTTCTATAACCTGTTGTATTCGGTTTCAATATTGGCAGTTTCGCTTTACATCATTTGTACAGCATTTTTGCATAGTCCTGCCCGTCAAATAGCTTCAGCCTCCTCTTCTTCAGTATAAACCGTTGATATAATCTGTCAGTCCTTTACGGTCATAAAACTTATTGATATCAGCAATAAAGAAGTCAGGCTGGGCTCCTCTGTCCACATCATAGAATGAACCGTTTTTCATTACTGAAAATCTTCTAAAGCCCGATATCTGGTACTGGCTGCCGCTTGCTGTGCAGAAACAGTGTATTGAGCATGAACCTCCACCGGATTCCTGACCAAGCAATGTGACCTTATGGGATGCCTTGAAAGCGCTGGGAACAAGATTGCCGCAGGAGAAGCTGACAGGGGATTCGAGGCAGAACAGATGAAGTCCCTTTCCTGCAAGTGTGTCCTTCTCATCAAACTCTCCGTCAAGATTCGTATCTATTGTATATACCGCATCCGTCATTGCATCCGAGAGCGTGTTTTCCGTACTCAGATCCGCCTGTCCCAGGAATAAAGCCATAACATACTCGGCTGTACCGGTATCACCACCGCCGTTAATGGAAAGATCCATTACAACGTTCTCGACCGGACTGTCTTCTCTGAGTATCTGCTGATATGCATACTGCATAAGCCTGATAGTATCCTCCTCGCTGTTGTCTTTATCCGTGGGTTGTGAAAAATAGTCAATCTCCGGACTCCTGTCCATAAACTGGTCAAACGTTATATATGCGGTATTCCCGATTTCCTCATATGCGGGAATTCCATCGGGATAATACTTATCCCTTGCGGAAATCAGATCATCTTTGTCATTCAGCCAGGCTGTAAATGCCAGTCCCTGTCCGACCGGGCCGACAATTTCCAGGAGTTTTTCCCTGTCCGTCATAAATGATTTTCCATTGAACTGACTATGCATATCTCCAAGATACAGATATATCAGCTTATAAAGAGCTGCCTCCGCTGCAGTTTGATCTGAACTTAAAAATTCACTTTTCAGGCCGGTATCACTCAGAAGCTTATCAAAGCTGTCAATATTATGGATCTCCTTCAATCCATACTGATAATCAAGAGCAAAACACGTTTCGTTGTATGAAAACTGAGCCAGTTCCTCACTCCACTGTGCGCTTCCCGCGTCATAAATCCTTCTGAGGTCATCATTAAGGCCTCCTGTAATGATAACGCTGTCACCGTTATAAAGAGCCATGTTTTCATAGTAACTGAAAACCACGTCGCTTACGGTCTGAAGCGGTGCATAATAACCGTTTTCATTCCTGACGAGATCTATGTCATACGGTTTCAGATCAAATGTAACGGCCTTACCATATCTGTCAGTCGACATACTGCTCTGCTGAAACAGCTTCGCCGTATTGGCGGTAAGGACTACCATGTCCACGAGCAGACTGTTCTCCATCCTGAAAAAAGCGTCATAATCATTAAACCCGATAGTATCATTTGCAAAGTCAAAATCAAGCTTATATGCGCCTCTGGAGATCACGGCATGATCACCTTCACCCGCAAAATCGAGCTTATAAAACGGCTCGGCAGGATTGTCGCTTTCATAGATCTGTTTAAGAAGAGAAGGAATATCCTCTACAGATATATACGGAATCACTCCGCCGTTTACAAAATAAAGTTTTAATTCCTGCTTATTATCTGCGGATGAGATATACGCAGGAAAGACTTTCTCCTCGATGCTGTATGATACGGATGCCGTGATCTGCCCGGAGTCATCATCGGCTGCATCACCGGCATTGTCTTCCGCACTATCTCCTTTATCATCTGCTGTATCGGAATCTACGACAGCATCAACCTGTGCATTGCCTGACTGACTCTGGCATGCAGCGAGTATTAATACCATTAAGCCTGAAATAGCCATTGCTAAAATCTTTCTTTTCATGCTTTCGCCTCTCTTAATACTTTTTTAACGCTGAAGGTTTGACATCACGCTGTTTTTCAGCATAATTATATAGTAAACGGTAGATTTATCTGAAATGCCTTGGTTTTCATACGTCACTTGCGGTTCCGCAAGTGACTGTTCTGAATAGTTACCTAAAATTTACTATAACATAGTCACCCATGATCAAGTCAATAAATCGAGTACAAGGATTATAACAATGAATTATCCGGAAAAACGGCATGAATTTACCATATCGGAGATTTCGCATGCTTGCGGAATCAGCCGTAAGACATTAATCAGAATGGAGGAAAGCGGTTTTTTGACCCCTTACCGCATTAACCCTGATAGTGGTTACAGATATTATGATGCCCATAATGCGTCCGAGATCGGACAATACCAGCTTTTACAGACACTGGGACTGTCGCGGGCCCAGATAACGGATTATTACTATAACAGAGGAGATATAAATTCTTTTCTTAATGAACAGCGGGCACGGCTGAATCAGATGCAGCGTGTTCTTGAAGAGCTTGAGATACGAAACAGAAATAACCGCAATCCCGTCATTTCATTCATTAATATGCCTGAAGTGGTCTGTTATTGTGTAAAAACAATACTCTCCTCGCCGGAAGATTCTGAGAGATTTTTCTATTCGGTTCAAGAAGAGTGCATAGCAAAGGGATTCCGCTTACGTGGCAGTGAACCATTATTTGGCCTGCGTTCAGACGATTATCGAAACAGAACCGGAGAAAATACGGAATTCCCTGAAGTAACGGCATGCATTCCTGTTGCCGAATCAATCGATAGTGATCCTAATATGAGGCTCTTTTGTGCGACACGGGCATTTTCAATGCTTGCCTATGGTGATTATTCTATCATTCCCGGACTATGGCTTCAATTTTGGAAAGAAGTCGAGGCAAGAGGCATTCACCCTGCAGGATCTGTGCGTTTTATAGGTATTGTTGCTCCATATATCGGAAAGCACATTAGTCCGGATGAATACTGCTATAGAATTGCCGTTCCAATAGAGCCGGATTCGGATTGCTGAGGCTTGTGTGCTGACACCGAAAAACGGTCCTGAACGTCCCGCCCCGTCATTCTGAGCAAAGCGTCCCCGTCGACTTACAAATAGCTTACTGTTTCTGACAGAGGCTTCCTGCTGTCGTGGTTATCAAGGGGTCCCGCTCCCTCGGCCGCATAGCCGAGATCAAGAAGCATAAGTATCTCCTCGTTCTCCGGAAGTCCAAGATCCTCAGCAAGCTTATCAGGGTCAAAGAAATTCAGCCAGCAGCTGTCAACGCCCTCATCGGCAGCCGCAAGTATCATATGTGTGGCTACTATTGATGCATCCTCTATGCCGGAATCACGTTTTTCTCCCGGATAGGTAAAAACATTGTTCTTATCAAATGCCACGGCGATGACTGTAGAGGCATTATAACGGCATGGCGTGGCTTTATCCACCTTTGACAGCACTTCAGGACTCTGGATCACATATATGTGCTGCTCCTGAAGGTTCTTTGCGGTCGGGGCAAGTCTTCCTGCATTGAGTATAGCATCAAGCTTCTCCTTCTCTACTTTTCTGTCACTGTAGCTCTTGCATGAATAACGTTTTTTGATCACTTCCTTAAATTCCATGATTTTCCTCCTTTGAAGCTTCTTATTCTTGATTATTCTTGATTCACTGCGTACCCGGGCATTGCAGCTTAAAATGTCGGGCACTACCCGGAGGTGGTGGGTTGTCTTGAATTTTTTATATACTCTTCAAGTATCCCGGCTGCGTCTCCGACCAATTCCGGACAGGGGCGCTTCCTGTAATATTCGTTTGTCCTTTTTTCCGGCACAGGTTCATCACGGAGAGTCTTAAGGTTAAGCAGTTCACGGCAAACTATGGATCCGTTTTTTTCCTCAAATCTGTGCGCCAGCTCCTGTATCCTGGCATAATGATCGGCTTTGATATCACCGGTTTCCGGTCCGTCGTAGCCGTACAGGAGGCCAGCTACCATAAACATACCGCTGACAGCTCCGCAAACCTCTCTCAGCCTTCCCATTCCGCCACCAAAGGATGAAGCCATCTTAGATAACGTATTCTTATCAACAGGAAGCAGATCCTCAAACGCCAGTACTACCGACTGGGAACAATTATACCCTTTCATAAAATAATCCATTGCAGCTTCTTTTCTTGTCATATGCTTTCCTCCGGGCACAACACAGCCTGTTCTTCGGAGCAGACATCAGCTTGCCGTATTTAATACTACTTTAGCTCCTTCAGGATGTCATCCCTGCTTTTCCATTCTATCGAAGACATAGGAAGCCCCTCTTCACCGCTCAGTGCTTTATTAAGCATATCATTATACTGCTCCTCAGTCACGGTCTCTCCATTCCAGGTCCAGGTTCCATTCTGAAGGGGATCCCAGTCCTCATCCTCAGGATCACCGTAGTTGTCGATCGAAAACTCGCCCGTATCCGAAATCTCAACTGTACCGTCCCGAAGCTTATATACCGTATCGGCAGGCAGGCCGAACGGCGCTATGGTCATACTCTCATGAAGGAGCCCTTTGCCCCCGATATAATAAAGCGTCCCGCGGTAGCCACCCGCTCCCGCTACTCCGTCCTGAAGTTCTTCATTTAATACCGCAGCATTATCCTTATATCCAACTATCATATAAGGCTGTATACTCTCATCCTCCCGTTCGCCATTGATACAGGTAGCGAAAAGCTCACACACTCCGTCACCGTCTAGATCGACCAGAGCAAAACTGTCCCATTTTTTTGTATCTGCCCCGGTTACTACGTCATAGTATTGTTTATATACCTTGCTTTCCGGGCTTCCGCAGCCGGAAAGAGAAATGATCCCAAGCAGAATGACTGCACTGATAAGTAATGAACTGTTCTTCATGTCCCGCTCCCTTATACTTTTTTGTTTCACTTTGCCTTACCTGTGATTATACTACCTGCTGTCATTATAAATGAACATACTAAAAGTATACTTTTAGCACCTGTTTTTACCCGGTACAGGATAGTAAAATTGAAATATGATGATTAAAGCGCTGATACTTCCGGACAAAAGGAAAGGAAAGATTATGAAAAAAATATTATTACTGACCTGCCTCCTCGCCATTTCAATGCTCTTTGCGGCAGGTTGTCAATCCGCAGAACAAAGCAGCGAAAAAAAAGCTTCCGGGACAGATACAGAAGCTGCTACCCGTGAAGTGACAGTCCCGGAAAAAGCAGACTATACAAAGTATGCCGGGGACTGGTATGTGGACGGCTCCCTTGAAAACGGCCACTTATCCATTGACGCAGAAGGCAATGTTGTTTCATACAGCTATGAAGGAACGGTAAATTACGAAGGTGTACTAAAGCGGGAGGAATATGAAAACCCTGACGGTACGACAGGGTATCTGTACAATATCTACGACGGCAGTGAACTGGTCATAGGCTTCTATGAGCCGGAGGAGGAGGATTTCTACGAGCTTTACAGCGGCCAGGACGGCGAGGTTCACTATGTAAGATCCGATCACTGTGAGCCTTGATCATTATCCCCATTCGAAGGTCGCCCATCGGTCATTTATCTTTGGCATCAGTGCGGCAAAGAGCTTTCCCCTGATACTGTGTTTTGACATTTCCTCATTAAAGCTGTGCTCACTGACCAGTCTGATGTCCTTATTCAATACAGCTATTTCTTCTCCGCTGTCTGTTCCCGATCTGAAAACCGCATTCGTTTTTCTGACCGTATCATGGTGCTTTTGGTTTTTTACCATCATTTTGCAGTTCTGCTCGGCAATAAGAACCCCGCTGCCGAAATTCTCCGTCAATACATTCAGCAGGGCTTTTATATCATCTATCGAAAGATACATAAATAAGCCTTCTGCGATAAAAACCGGTCTTGAGCTGCTTTTCTTCACCGCCTCACTGACCCTGCCGCACCATTCCTCATTCAGGAGATCAGCGGATATCATTTCAACCCTGTCACGTTCCGGAAAAGCCTTTTTCCTTATACGTACAGAATCAGGAAGGTCAAGATCAAACCATCTGATCCTTCCGTTATCTACCCGCTCAAAACGGTTATCAAATCCGGCTCCCAGATTTACCACCACCGTATCCGGGTTTTTGGAAATGATATCCTTCATTTGTCTGTCGAGCATTATTGTTCTGGCAATGACGCCCTCATGTGAAAAGAATTTATCGTAATCCGCAGTATCAACACCGAGAGCCGATATTATCTCAACCGCCTTTTCATCCCTGATCCTCGCATTTTTCCTTCTCGTCTCATTCGCCTTTATTGCGAGCGGAATCAATGCTGTTGTTTCCACGTCTCCCAGCTTCAGATCCATACTCTTCCCTCCGTTTCTCCTGCAATTCCGGACCAGATTTTTAGCCCGGCAGATTCTGTTCCCTTTTCTAAAAATTACGCTATCCGACCAATGGCGTTATGTTGATAACCTTGTTATTCCGGGCACTTTGTTCTTGTTATTCCGGGCGTAAGCGAAGGATCTTTCACATTGGTATAGAAGATTTTTCGCGTCTGGTCTTCCGACTCGATCCGTGCCAAACGCGTGCCGCCGGCACGCAGCACCGCTCAGAATGACACCGTGTAATCTCAGAATGACACCAACTTAACGGCATTGGGGGATCCGTCCCCCCCCAAAAAAAAGAGGACAATCAATTAAATAATAATTAGTCTTATCTAACTACTGTTTATAATATATCACCTGCTCCTTCAGATGTCAACATTTGTAAACGTTATACCCGACATCGGAAATGCCCTGAGATATCATGATTATTTTATGATTCGGACGCCAAAAGTCACATTTTGATTAAATACGGATTGTTCCGTGCTACGCGGTCTCCGCTTCGCTACGGTCGGCGCAAAACCGATGTCGGAGGGACATACTCTGCGATACATATTATCCATGCATCGCAAAGCAACCCCTCCGCTTATGCTATACTTCCGATAAACTTGTAATAAATCTTGATTTCCTGCACATTCTCACCCTTTACTATACTTGGCTCAGATACTGTGATCTTATCAATAAGGCGGTTGAGGAGAGCTGCGTCCAGTTCCTTTATCCCAGCATATTCTTTTATGAGATGGGTATACTGCCGGATGTTATCTTTCTTTTCATTATTATCGGCCATTCCTGACTCAATCTCATCAATACGCTTCTGAAGGGCTATCTGCTCGGATTCATACTTATGGCGCATCATCTCATAGTTCCTTTCGGAAATCTTTCCATTCGCCATATCTTCATAGAGCTTTGCAAATAACCTGTCTACTTCGGTGAGCCTGGACTATTTTGCTGTTTAATTCCTTTTTGTCGGCTTTATTCTTTGCTTTTTCGTCAGCCCCGAGCTGGTTTAACAAGCGTTCCGCCATGCCCTTATCATCCTTGAGGGCTTCCTTAGCGTGCCTGCGGATGTCATTAAGAACCGAATCATAAAGATCCCTTGCCTCTATCCAGTGCTGGGAACATTCTTTGCTTCCGGATCTTCTGTATGTGTTGCACATATAGATATACAGGTCAATAAGCTCCCTTCCCTTGGCAGAGCGGTGTGTCCGGGTCAGTATCAAAGACTTTCCGCAGTCCTCACACTTGATAAGTCCCGAGAAAATATTTGGAAGGATGTCTTTTCTGGATGGAATACGTCTGCTCGTTATCATGCGCTGGATTACATCAAATTCATCCGGGTCTACGATAGGTTCATGCGTATTGCGTACTATTGTGTATTCCTCCGGCGAGGCCGTTCTGCGTTTCTTGCTTTTGAAGGAAACCGCCGTCCTTTTGCCGATAACAAGATGTCCTGCATACACAGGGTTCCTTAAGATCATACGCACTGTGCTCCTGTGCCAGAAATAACGCTTTTCGTCATCCTCGCCGTCAAAAAAACGTTCAAAATCCGTATCGTTGACTGCTGCGGGCCGCAATATATGCAAAGAGTTCATGTAGTTACTGATCCGTTCCGCACCCATGCCGTTCCTGGCAAGTTCGAAGATCTTCCGCACATAGGGTGCATACCGCTCATCAATTATGAGTTTATGACGGTCATCAGGATCCTTCATGTACCCGTAAGGCACGCTTGACCCGACAAACTTGCCGTCAAGTATTCTTGCCCTTATTGCACTTTTCGTTTTCTTGCTCGTATCCTTGGCATACAGCTCATTGATGATATTTCGGAACGGGGTAAAATCCACGCTTTCAGCCTCATCGGTATCCACAGCGTCATTTATCGCTATGTAGCGCACTCCGTGTTCCGGGAAGAATATCTCAAGATACATGCCTGTTTCAAGATAGTTTCGTCCGATCCTCGAAAGATCCTTGCTTAGGATAAGGTCAATCTTCCCATCTTCAATATCAGAGATCATCCTCTTAAAATCCGGTCTGTTGAAGTTCGTCCCCGAATAGCCGTCATCAATATAGAACTTTGTGTTGGTGAAGCCATGCTCCCTTGCGTATCTTGAAAGTATCTCTTTCTGTGACTGGATGCTTGAACTCTCAGTCAGGCTGCCGTCATCTCTGGAAAGACGGCAGTATAAAGCCGTTATTTTGTTTTCATTCGTCTGCCCTGTCATTTTTACCTCCTGTCGGACAGGGCATCTGCTATCCATTTGAAATGATTATATAGTGATGCCCTGTGCCGTTCAATATGTTCCTGATACATTACTGCTGTAATTTTTCCAGGTCTTATCCGACCTTATCTAATGCGCTATATTTAAGCTGATCAGCCATTGCATTTCCTAAAACTTCTTTCATCGGCTGGTCACCGATATAGACAGGGCTCACTACTATCTTTACATTACCCTGTCTTTTTCTTTTTGTATTTCCTGTATTTTTTGTTTTCTTCCCCAATATAAAAATCTCCCTCTTTATAAATCCTGATATAGTTCCGATTCAAGCTCACTCCTGCATGCATAACCAATCCTCCGTTTCCCAGGGTCATAGTCCCCTGTCAATACTTTTTTCCTATGTCTTTCGGGGAGCTGCCTTTTCTCCTGTCTTTTCAGTTCCTTGTCCTTATCAAGCTTTGCCCTTACGGATTCCCGTTTTTCAGGGTAACTCTCCTTTTTGCTTTCAGTTGCAGCTTCCGGCGATCTTGCAATCACAGCGTACTTGCCAGCCTTCTTCCTGTCCTCAATGGATGCCTTGATTGCTTTCTGGATTTCCCGGAGTATTGCGGCCTCATCCTTATAGCGCCTGTACCCGCTTTCCATATGATCGAGCCTTTCCTTTTCTTCCAGATACCTCTTACGGAAGGATTCTGTGTTTTTCTTACCTGGCATTTCCTCCCAGTACGAGAAGGTGCTTCTGGCAGCAAAGCATCGGTTCAGTTCCTTCTTATGCTCTTCGTAGTACTTCTTCTTTCTCATCTTGAAAAAGATGCCCTTGTACTCTTCATATGTTTTCTTTGTCTCATTTACCGCTTTGGCGTCCTGGTACCATTTCTTTGCCGTTTCAGTCCTTTCCTGCTGCCGGTAATAGTTGGAAAGCGGCTCCTTTGACCGTTCGTTGTAATCCCTTATCATACCCTTAAGGTCATCAAGTGTCACTATACCTTTGTCCTGCACATAGCAGTACATTGAAGCAATCGCCTTAAGGTTAGTGATCCTGGCTTTGTCCTGCCCGTTCTTATACGTTTCCGCAACCTTGTTCCTGTGTTCAAGAAACTCACCTACAAGTCTCGGGACCGTGAGAGGAGCGGGGTCCTCTTCCATGAGTTCCTTTACTTCTTTCTTAAGCTCCTCAATGAAATCCTTTGCCTTCCTGATCATTTCCCTTATGGAACGGATCTCCTCCGCAACCTTCCTTAAGGCTTCGCTTGTTGCTTTGACCCACTTGTTAAACTTGACCTTATCTGTCGGGATCCCTTTTTCTTCCATTCTCCTCGCTGCGGCGCCCTCATGGATCTGCGGTATCTTGTCGACGTTCCTGTCCTCATAGCTTCCTGAGTCTATAAAGCATTCTTCAAGCCCTTTTTCCCTGAACCTATCATTGACTTTGACTTCCCAGTTTTTTCTCCATTGCCTTAAGGTTTCCGGGCTTCCCCAGTCTGTTGTGGGTACTGCATTGAACCTGTCCTTCCCGTTCTTATCCTTCATACGGTTCCCGTTTTCATCAAGGATATACACACGCTTCTGTTTTGCCTCCCACTTTCCGTCCTTATCCAGCTTCCGCATGGGACAGAGGACATGGAAATGTGGGTTCGGGATCTGTCCTTTCCTCTTATCCGGCTGGTGGACAGCCCAGTCCGCGATCATTCCTTTTTTTGTGAAATTTTCAAGGATAAACTCCCGCGCAAGTTTTATATTCTCCTCAATGGAAAACTCATTCTGCAGGGCAATGTCAAAGCTATAGGCAAGCTGTGCTTTCGGATGCTTCTCATTATTCTCAACTGAGTCCCATAAAAACTGCCGGTTCCCAAATTCTTCCGGGGTGTTTTCAGGCAGTATTATCTCTGAATGAAGAACTCCTTTTTTCCTTGTGAAGTCAAAGGTTTCTCCGTAATAACTGCAGTACAGTTTTTCACCTGCCCTGTATGCTGCCGCTGACATGGCAGAGTATCCTTTGCTCCTCTTTATCTGCGTCACATGGAAGTGGTAGAGAGACATCAGTATCTGTACCTGTCTTTCAGGGAATCAATGTAGGAATAAAGCTCGCTTTTATGAATGTTGTCCTCGAAAAAGATCTGCATCGCATTATAGAAATCCTTCTCATCCACGTCCTTAAGCTCAGGCAGGATGCTTTCCACAATACCGCCCTTTACTATCAGCCGGTGTGTCCTCTTTTTCCTGTCCCTTTCCTTAAAATATTTTATTTTGTTTTCCTCCCTGTTAAGCTGCCGTTCAAGCTGCTTTTCCTGTTCCTTGAGATCGTTGATCTCTGATTCAAAATCTTCTTTTGTCTTATGTATTTTTCATTTCCTCCCCTGTAAAACAAAGTCCGTCTTTCTGACTGCCACATTCATAAAACTGCCAGTATGATTTCTGCTGCATCCCCTGTTTTCCGGAACAAACATTCCCACAAATGAAAGGAATCGTTTCCGGCTTTTCAGGGATAGCCCCAAAGGGGCGAAAGTCCCTTTTACGGAGCCGAAGGCTCCGGGAAGATTCCGGCCGCTTCAGCGTCCAGGATCCGTTGGCCCCGCAGGGCGCGCTTCATACCTGGCCGCCAGGACAGGTATAGAAGTGCGCTACCATTCTGGCAGACCCGGCGGGTTACTTCCGTCAGGAGCCCGGATTTTCCAGGCTCCTGTGCCTTTCTTCCGAATGATAATCCGCTCATTCTTCTTCATTTCCAACCCATCCTTTCCTTCTGAATTTTTCATCGGGCAATAAAACACCCTATATATCTAATAGTCATCAGGAACCCTGAAAGTGGGTGTTATTTAATAACATTAAGAAATAATTAATAATTACAGAAAAATATAACGATGAGCATTCTCCCGAGATACCACTAAATATTCATTGACCGGATTACCGTAACTTGAGAAAATCAGTATAAAACAACACCTTTGAAAAGATGATTCGGGAGTGATTCGGATGAAGGAAAAATATAAGGCTATGATAAGAGGAACCGGAAAATGGCATGACATTTTACCGATCGCGATAATCTGGTCTGTTATGATCCTATGGTCTGTCTTTATCATTGGATACACGCCTGTAGAAAAAGCAATCATCGGTGTTTTACCGTACAGCAGCGATATCATTGATTTTATGCTGTTCTTTTTCAGCTTTATCAAAATCTGGATTATACTTGTTCCCATATTTCTGATAAGTTACAACCGTCCTATGCTAAGCGAATTAATTCCTATAAAAGGCGGGAATATCATACCGGGTTCGCTTATTGGATTTCTACTCGGTTTTGTGATAAACGGGGCATGCATTTTGTTCTCTGTATTAAAGGGAGATATCAAGCTTACCTATAACGGATTCGATCCGGTTTTAGTATTACTGTTTTTATTTGTAATCTTTATCCAGTGCGGGGCGGAGGAGATAATCGACCGGCTTTATCTTTATCAGAAGCTTCGCAGACGGTATGTACTTCCTGTCATAGCATTTGTAGGAAGTACTATTGCCTTTGTGGGGGAAGTACTATTGCCTTTGTGGGGAATCATCTTTTTGCAACGGGGTTTTCTATTATCCCTGCGTTAGAGCTTGGGATATGCGGTATCCTGCTGGCGTTGTTTGTATATTATTATGACTGTTTATGGGCAGCGATCATGTTTCATACAGCATGGAACTTTTCACAGAGCACAGTCTTCGGCCTTCCCGACAGCGGGGAAGTGTCAGCCTATTCCATATTTACAATGGATACATCAACAGCAAAAAGCGGTTTTTTCTATGATACGGTATTCGGGGTAGAAGGAAGCATCGGAGCAGTCCTGATCCTTGTAATAGTTACAGCGGTCGTCATATGGATCAATCACGGAAAGGGTGAAAAGAAAGGCATCTGGGGATAAAAGCATCTGTTACGGACAGGCTAATTCGTATAACCAGGAGGTATTGTATGTCATTTATTGAAGCTATTAAATCGGCTCTTACACAGTTTAAGAATTTTCACGGAAGAGCCAGAAGAAGCGAGTACTGGTGGTATTACTTTTTTGAATGTGTGCTTTATTTCGGACTCAGTTTTCTCGGAAATTATACAGGGATAAAGGCTTTTACCATAGCAATGTATGTATTTATTCTGGCCCTTCTCTTTCCGGGTATCGCATTGTGCTTCCGTCGTATGCATGATACAGGAAAGAGCGCATGGTGATTTGGTTTCTGAAGGATTCCCAGCCGGGTGACAATCAGTATGGCCCCAATCCAAAAGGGCAGTAATCTCCGGACTGCCAAATACACATCGAAAACGACCGGATACGCAAAATATATTCCACACTTTGGACCGTCCTCGTATAAATATACAAAGATAACAAAAGAGCTTTTAGAAATACATTTTTCAAACCATAAAAGACATGAGGGATAACATATGAAAAAACTTAATGAAAAAATAGCCAGGCCCATTACTGATGACATGATGGCTATGGTAAACGGAGGAACAAAAACCGGTGATGGTCAGACGCCCCCAAAATACAAAGTTGGACAGCATATAAAAGTGAATGAATTTGAGGAATTTGATGATATGATAATTCTTAAAATCCTGTGGTGGACTGAAAAAGATGGATGGGACTATGAGATCAATGCTCACATGCCCGGAGTTGGTTGGATGGACATAGGATGTGTTTCGGAAGGATACATACATCCGGCATAATTAATTCATGATATTAAAAAGGTCAGGACAAGCCCCGTAACTCCGCTGCGGGGTATTTGACTTGACTAAAACGGGGGGACATTCATATTCCAAGTCTCCGGAAGCCTTAATTTAGCAGAAAATACTAATACCAGCCATATCTTGACGGATGTATGGATTGCAATACAATGAAATAAGCGACGGGTCAGGCATTAATTGTTTTCCATATCCCTTAGCCCCGTCGCCTGCGACAGGAAGATTGCAATCCATACAGCAGTCAAGATTGGCGTCCGTTAATTAATGTGTTCCGGCTGCAAGGGGGCGTTGCGGGGGGTTCCCCCGCAGAGGGGGAGCGGAAAACAAAAAGCCTCGACAACTATCGGATTTCCATAACTCAGAATGGCTTTTTGGTTGAAGCGTGGGGGAGACTTCCCCCAAAAAAGACGCAATAAATAACTAAATCCGGTGTTAAAAACATATTGCTATTTTGGGGAGCCGGTATGTATAAACTAATATATACAAGGACCTTTTGAGGCGAAAATGAGGAAAAAACGCTGGAAATACTATTAAGCTACCACACCATATAATGGATACTGACAATGTTGGAAGACGATATAATCATTAGACAATAGGATACAGGCTGTTATAAGCGGATACAGAATTAATCAAGGACAGGGTGATTATCTGTGAAAAAGATAAAAAACATATTATTGATAATACTTTGTATTGTATTAGTCGTGACTGGGACGGTGTTTTGCATAAATAAGTACAATGATAATAAGTATGGCAAGCCCGATCCGGAACAAATCACTGATTATACGGATTTGAACCAGTATCATACAAATATTGAAGATGTGGATGTAGAGTATGTTGACAGGGGCACTTTTCAGGGTTTCCATTTATCACCGAAAAACAGGCAATACAAAGGAATTATTATCTGTTATGGAGGCTCTGAGGGCAGCCCGGCGTTTGATGTTGCAGAGCAGTATGCAAGAGAAGGATATGAAACACTGGCTGTTTTCATGTTTGGTATGAAGAACCAGCAAAAGACGCTGACAAAAATTCCGCTGGAACAATTTGAAGATGTCCTTAGATATACCGATGAAATAGAAGAATCTTATCCCATCACGGTATGGGCTGCATCAAAAGGTTCAGAATATGCCCTATATCTCGCGTCAAAATATGATGAAATATCAAATCTTATATTAGTCGCACCATCAGCTTACAGTTTTTCCGGATTGGATTTTGAGAATCCGGGAGCATCCTGGACATGGGAAAACGAAGAAGTCCCCTGTATAGACATACAGAAGACACCTGTATCTGTGACTTTTAAGAGTATGGTCTTCCCCATGATCGTTGGCGAACCGGTTTCGTTCAGGGAAATATATGAAGCTGCCATAAATGCTGATTCTGATAAAGATGATAAACTGATCCCCGTTCAGGATATAAAAGCAGATATTCTTCTAATCGCCGGGACAGATGACCAGATGTGGGGAAGCTATGAGATGGCTGGGATCATAAAAGAAATTAACGATAATGCTAAAATATGCTCTTATGAAAATGCAGGGCATGTATTCAAAGGAAATGGCATAAGTAATCAGCCCGGCATGAGAATGAGGCTCGGCGGCACAGAGGAAGGCAATAAAGCCGCAGCGGAGCAGAGTGAAAAAGAAATAAATGATTTTTTGAAGAAACATCATAGTAAATGAACGGCAGACTGCAATTGACAGACAGGAGAACGTCCGATGAGAAATGTGATAAAAGCCATACTGAAAGTTCTATTGATAGTCTTTTGCATAATTGTTATCGGTGTAATAAGCATAGCCGGATTAAGGGCTTATAACTATCATAAGTATGGAAATGCCGTATCTCTGACTGAAGATGTGACCGACATAAGCCAATATCCGACAGAATTAGAGGGGATTAAGGTAGAATATGTAGATCACGGTGCTTTTCAGGGGTTCCATCTGATACCAAATAATAAGAAGTATAAAGGGATCATTGTCTGCTATGGCGGCTCTGATGGCAGTCCGTTCTTTGAAGTTGCGAGGAAATACGCCGAGGAAGGGTATGAAACTCTATCGGTCTTTATGTTCGGTATGAATAATCAGCCCAAAGAACTTTCAAAGGTTCCGCTTGAACAGTTTGCAGATGTTCTGGATTATATCAACAACAATATAGAAGATGATGATCCAATAACGATAATGGGAGCATCAAAGGGTGCGGAGTATGTCCTGAATCTTGCCGCCAAATATGACGAGATATCAAATGTGATACTGCTTGCTCCCGTAGCATACAGTTTTTCCGGCTTGAACAATGATAACGTAAGTTCATCCTCATCCTGGACCTGGGAAAACAAGGAGGTTCCATATGTCGATATCAAGAAGGCATCTTTTGGAGCCATATTTAAGAGTATGCTATTCCCTATGATGATCGGATCCCCAGTCACTTTCAGGGATATATATGCTGCAGCGTTGGACGCAGATGAGAACAGAGATGAAAAGCTCATTCCCGTTCAAAATATCAAAGGAGATATATTGATCATTGTCGGAGAAGATGATCAGATGATGGATACCCTGTCAATGGCAGAACTTATCAAGGCTCATAATTCAAACACCATTGTATGTTCATATGAAAATGCAGGACATATGTTCTCCGGGGATGGTGTAGCATCTGAATTCGGCATGAGAATGAAACTGGGTGGCACCGTAGAAGGAAATGAAAAAGCAATGGTCGAGAGCGGAAAAGTCATGAAGGATTTTCTTGAGAAACACCATAGTAAGTAGCATAACAGTTATTTACCGGGAAATGGATTTTTACCAGATTTTCAAAGAAATCTATCGACACAAATCGGCCAGGGATTTATTTTTTTGGCGCTTTTTGGTATTATTATCGTGTATTGATCATTCAATTTCAGTATCCGGGGATCTTAAATACTATCTTGGGGGGTAACAGGATTGGCAGGAAGGGCAGCAAAGGCTTATCCACCTGAAATTTATAAAAAGGTTGATGCATTCAAGCTTTTTGACGATACATTTATGAGCAAGGTCTTTGATGGAAGGAAGGCAGAGACGGCTCTTTTATTACAGATTATTCTAGGGGATCCGGGCATCAAAGTGATCTCAGTTCATACCCAGGTGGAAATAAAGAACCTTCAGGGCAGGAGCGTCAGGCTTGATATAAAAGCCCGCGATTCAAAAGGTGTGATATTTGAAGTAGAGGTTCAACGGGAGAGTTCCGGCGCAAAGCCAAAGAGAGCCAGATACATAAGCAGCGTACTTGATGCCAACGTTCTCAAGGCAGCTAAGGATTTTGAAAAACTGCCGGAACTGTACGTTATTTTTATCACTGAACACGACGTTATCGGGGAAGGACAACCGATATACCATGTAGACAGGATCATAAGTGAATCCGGGAGCCTTTTCGGCGATAAATCCCATATCATTTATGTGAATGGCGAGATTACAGACGATACCGAACTCGGAAGACTGATGCATGATTTCCATTGCATCAAAGCCGGGGACATGAATTACAAGCTGTTAGCAGACCGCGTCAGGTATTTCAAGGAGACGCAGAAAGGACGGAATGCGATGTGTGCGATAGTTGAAGATTATGCTAACGAAGTTGCAGAAAGAAGAGAAAAAGAAGCTGTACAAAGAGCAAATAGAAAGGCAATCTTGAAGGGATTTCAAGGCGGTTTGACAAAAGAAATGGCTATGACCATGTATCCAAAATACACACCTAATGATATTGAAGAGCTGTATAAAAAAGCTCAAAAATCTCTACTCAACAGGAAAGCAGCCAAGTAACCAGCTGCTTTTTCTGTTTCTTTTATTACCTTTAGATAGCAAGTGCCCTGTCTATGATGTTTTCTCTGCTTTTATAAGGACCGCAAAGTATGTTCCACGTCCACTGGACATCGTGCGCCCCACTTCATGCTCGTGTAGGGGTGCGCCCAAAGTTCTTGTCCCCACCACAAGCTTTTCTTGTGTGGTGACAATTACTTTTGGCGCTTTAATCATTTTATATATCAAGACCTGTTTCCTTGATAAGCTCTACATCCCTGATGCCATAATAATTCTCAGCAAGAGCCTTTATGTATCCAAAGCCGAATTCCTCTGGAACGTAATTCCCACCGGCAGTCATGACATAATAAAGCTTTTCCGCTTTACATAGTCCCCGCGGAATACCCTCCGGTGTATATTCAAAGGTAATACCAATAACATTGATATGCTCTATGTACTGCTTTAGAGATGCGGGAAAAGACAGATCCCAATACGGCGCTGCTATGACAATAGTCTTTGCAGCTGCAAACTGCCTTGCCATATCAAATGATCTGTCATTGAAGTTCCTGCTTTCGATCAGCATATCCCTGTTTTTCAGGAATGCTTCATCGGTAACCGGAAACTTTACATCCTCCAATCTGATCTCATCAAAATTTTCTGTAAGCTTTGCAAGCAAGGAGCCGGCAAGCTTCCTTGTTCTCGATTCACTGCGTACACACGCATTTACAAATAGAACCATTGATATACCCCGCTGACTCTGTCTTTTGTATTTCAAAGCATCATAGCCATTATACCTGTTAAAGCTCTGTCTGTATATGGGATTATCGACAGTTGTCCAGTGATCATGCGGCGCCTGCTGCATAGAACCGATGAATTTGAACCCTCAAGGGTGAACTTTTACATCTGAATCATTTGAATTGTAAAGCAATTTAAGAATAATGTTGACAATCCCCCGAAAGCCGATTAAACTTCTCCTATCGGCTTTTAAGGAGGATATCATGACTACAGCTCAAAAATCGTCACTCTATGTCCGTGATCTCTGCTATATCGCGTTTTTCACCGCACTGATCGCTGTACTGGCACAGATCAGTATACCTCTTCCCGGTGGTGTTCCCCTTACGCTCCAGACCTTTGCGGTTCCCCTGGCGGGGCTGGTCCTCGGTTCAAAAAAAGGCACCATAGCCTCTTTGATCTATGTACTTTTAGGAGCTGTTGGCGTACCGGTCTTTGCTAATTTTTCCGGAGGTCCCGGCATCGTTCTCGGAATGACCGGAGGCTTCATTCTTTCTTTCCCTGTTATGGCCTTTCTATCCGGGCTCGGTGCAAATAAAAGTGTAAAGAGCCCTCTGCTCTGGCTGTGGCTTATTATCGGGGCAGCGGCGAACTATGCAGTAGGTACCGTCTGGTTCATGGTCATTGCAGACAGCTCTCTCTATGCGGCATTGGCAGCCTGTGTGATCCCCTTTATCCCAACCGCCATACTGAAGATAATCTTAGCCGGCTTCTTCGGCACCATGCTAAGAGGTGTTCTTAGAAAAGCTGATCTTTTACCCGCCACCCACTAAAGCTTAATCTGCTTTTCTGCTATAATAAGACCTATGGCAAACAGCACTAAGGATAAGATCCTTGGCCTCTTACTGCGGGCAGGAGGAAATTTCATATCGGGAGAGGATGCCGGAAAAAGCCTGGGGATCAGCCGCTCGGCTGTAAGCACTGCTGTGAAAGCCTTAAGGGATGATGGTTTTGCGATAGAATCCGTCACAAACCGGGGCTACAGTCTTTCAAAGCTCCCGGATAATATCGGAAAAGGAACGCTCCTTGCAGGTCTTCCCCCTGAACGGACAGACCGGGTTCTGTGTCTTCCCGTGACAGGATCCACCAACAGCTGCCTTATGGAGCTGGCGCAGAAAGACGCGCCCGACGGACAGGTGGTCATTGCTGAAATGCAGACCGCAGGCCGGGGGCGCAGCGGAAAAAGCTTTGCCTCTCCCGATGGCAAGGGTATCTATCTCTCCTATCTGATCCGCCCGGACAGCGGGGGTGGTGAATCCCCTTTTCTCAATGACTGGGACTTTATAACCGGCGCTGTAGGAAGGACAGTCTCCTCTGTACTGAAGAAGCTATGCGGTATCTCACCTGAAATCAGCGAAAATGAACTATTGGTAAACAATCGGAAGCTCTGCGGCATACTTACCCAGACAGATATGGAGATAGAAAGCGGGATGTTCCGTGCCCTAGTTACTGGGATCGGCATAAATGTGCATCAGGAAAAAACGGAGCTTGATCATAAGGATAATATGACCTCTCTTGATATTGAAACCTCCCGGAGGAATAAACGTCCTGAAATTACTGCTGCTTTGATACTTGCATTGGATGAGCTCCGCCTGAAAATCCGGCAGGGAAGCCGGGGGCTTTAACAGTCTCTTCAACTTTTACGGCCGCGTCATAGTATGCGAATTCCCGATACCTTTTTTTATCCGCCTTATCTTCAACGTAGAACAGACTACCAGCGCAAAGACATATATGCTCGTCAGATCCACTATGATCGACGCAATAGTTGTATCAAGATGCTCCGTATCCTGCAAACGGCTTTTGTAGGAATAAAGACTGATGATGGCAAGGATCAGGAGTATGACAGCGGCAATAAAATACCCCTTTTTATACTCCTTACTTTTTGCGGCTCTCATAGCATTCAGCCCTATGTATAAGTGAACCAGAAAGATTCCGGAAAGTATCAGGGCGAGAAAGAGCATAACAACGATGTAAACAACAACCCTCATCCAGGGCTCCGTATCTGAAAGATCGACACTTTCCTTTGTTTCAAGGAAAATCTGTACCAGAATCTTTAAAACACTCCAAAGGCAAAGGACAATAACTCCCATTCCGCCCGCATTCAGATCATCCTCATACTTTCTGAGCCTTATCTTTTCATCTGTAGATAATGACATCATTATATTTTATTCTGGTGGTTTGAAGGGGAACTATGGCCTCACCGTCACGCACGATAAGCACAACATGCACCGGCAGTGCACCGGTCTCCTTCCCCTTATATTCACTGTCACCTTCTATCCTCATACTGCTGACGCTGCCATTATTCTGCTCTCCCTGGTATTTCGTATACTGCTCCACAAAGCCCGCGGATATTATACCCGTAGGGATGGCCACCGCTCCCACTCCCAGAAAGGTTATGCACATTCCCATGATCTTTCCCGCTATGGTCACGGGATAAACATCACCGTATCCCACTGTAAAAATGGTTGCGACACTGTACCATATTCCGGACAGTGCGTTTTTGAACACCTCCGGCTGGGCAGCATGTTCAGCATTGTACATACAGAGGGATGAAGCAAGTACCAGCACCCAGATGATAAAGAGGGAGGATATCAGCTGATTACGTTTCTCATAGATTACAGAGGTTATAACATTAAAAGAATCATAAGCGGAATTTATGCGGAAAAGATGGAAGATCCTCGCAACCCGGAGGAACCTGAAGGCTATGAAGCCGCCCAGGAAAAATAAGGGCAGTATTGTGAAGAGATCGATTATGCCGTCAAAGGAAAACAGAAATCTTACCACCGATCTTATTCCCTTTTCCCCGTAGATATACTCGCATGTCCAGATACGCGCCGCATATTCCAGACAGAATATTAAGACCGTTACATACTCCACTGTGTAGAAAAGCGGAAAAAATCCTGAAAGCTGTTCGAAGGTAAGAAGTATCAGGGAAAGAATATTTAAGAGTATGGTTGTAACGATAAAAAGGTCAAAAAGCCTGCTGGGTACATCCCCGGTCTGCCCTATCTGGATAATATCGAAGATTCTTTTTTTATCCGGAAATCTGAAAGGCTCTTTCATCCCATTATCCTTCCAGTACGGACAACAGTCTCTGATTCAGCACACAGTATTTGCTGAGGAGAAGCTCCATCTTCTGAATATCACCCTGTCTCTCCGGCCCGAGATATACAGGGAAAAAGGATTCCCACAGCCTTCCGCAGAGCTCGCCGGAGATCTTGAAACGGCTGCTGCAGTACATATGATTGGTCTTTTCCATCATTACAAGCGCGGAGTAAAGCCCCTGCAGATCAAAAAGGGTATTTCCGTAGGATGATCCCGCCATATCCATTAAAAACATCTCGCCGTCATAGAGCACCACATTTCCGGGGTTGATATTTCCATGTATAAAACAGTTATCATCAGGCGTATTCTCGATCAATTCAAGCAATCTGATCTTTTCCTCCCTGCTTATCCATCCCTCGGCTGCCCTGAGCCAGCCCCGGTATCTCTCCTTTATATCCGGAAAATGTCCGGAGGTAATCCTTACTGAGTGTACCTCCTTCAGAAATTCCGCAAAGCTCCTTGCATAAGTCTCCGTTTTCTCAGGGTTCTTCTGTATTGCCTGAGCCAGAGTTACGGCTCCTACCGCTTCATATACTATCCCGTAGCAGTCCCCCACCATTACAACATCAAAGGGTATGGCCGTCGGAACACCGCATACCATTGCGGCATGCCCCGCATCCCTTTCCTTTTTTATATCCTTTATGCGGACACCCTTATTGAAGACCTTCACCATATTATCATCCTGCAGGCGGTATATGACACCGTTGATACTGCGGTTCAGGATATCCCGGCTGCTCAAGGTGAGGGTCCGCATTTTCCTGCTTATTTCAAACATATCCTCAAAGCCCGCCACGGATAATATGTCAAATACCGTATCCGATACATTTATTATGGAAATCTCCATATTGGTTCTTTTCCGGATCTTTAAGAAGACTCTGAGTCCGGCACTCGAAAGATATGTAAGCTCCTTTGCATCAAGAAGAAGCTCGTGTTTATCCATATTTTTGGAGATTATCCTTGTCATCTCCTCTTCGGCCGAGGCTGCGTTAGCGGAATCCAGCTTTCCCTCCAGCACTATCTTCAAAACATTTCCGCTTACGGCATTTCTCATATTCCGTCGAACCCGTTCCTTTCCGTTCCCGGATACTTAAAGCAGATCCCGGCAAGACTCATATATACATTGTTTCCCCGATCATTTTCCTGTCATCTATTATAATCGGTCTTCCTGAAAAATCAAAATGCTAAGGATCTGTTCATAAATAAATCTTCACATTTGACTTGTCCAGACGTCCATCTGCTTCATCAGAAAGCCTCGCCGTAGTTAGAAGCTTAATCTACTCTCTTAAATCTGACAACATTCCAGCTTAAGGGTCCGGCCTTTATCACTGCTTTTCCATCTGAAACCACAGGTGCTGCTGTCTCAGAGGGCACTACGTTAAATGGTGATTTCTCGGTATTCACGGCCTTCACATCATCATTATGCATTATGATATGTGAAGCGCCCAAAAGTACCCCGAAGGAACGAAGATCCACCTGAACCTCGTATTCCTCACTCATATCCCGGTTCACCATAAATATTGTTACGCTTCCATCCTGATCCATGGTAGCCACTGCGTCAATATAGGGCACATCATCATAATCGCTGCATGAGTAAACGGGGCTGTCGACCAAAGTCTTAAGTGCGGTTCCCCGTCCGAATCTCGAAGCATGCATAAAGGGATAGTAGATTGTCTGAGCCCAGGCGCCTCCGTTATTCCTTGTCATTATCGGGGCAATGACATTAACAAGCTGTGCAAGGCAGGCAACCTTTACCCTGTCGGCATTCCTTAAAAGGGTTATCAGCATTGAACCGACAAGCAGTGCATCCTCGAAATTATATACATCTTCCAGGAGAGGAAGAGCTCTGTTCCATTTATCCTGCTTCCAGATCTCCTGATCCTGTTCCTTTGAATGATACCATACGTTCCATTCATCAAATGAGAGATTCACCACATGCTTACTGTGCTTCTTGCCCTTCACCGCATCACATATCGAAGCCACGCTCTTTATGAAACCGTCCATATCCATGGTGCGGGCAAGGAAGCCCGGTGTATCACCGGTGGGGTTCTCATAATACCTGTGGAGAGATACGTAATCCACGTTCTCGTAACACTCGTCAAGCATTGTATACTCCCAGCTTCCGAAGGTGGGCATTTCTGAAGACGAAGAGCCACAGGCAACAAGCTCTATGGTGGGATCCACCCACTTCATCATCTTCGCGGCTTCATTTGCGACCCTTCCGTATTCTTTCGCGGTTTTCTGTCCCATCTGCCAGGGACCGTCCATTTCATTTCCCAGGCACCAGAGCTTGATCCCGAAGGGTTCCTTTCTCCCGTTTAATATACGCATATCCGATAACCTGCTGCCAGAAGGGTGGTTTGCATACTCCACAATGTTCCTGGCATCCTCCGGTCCCCGGCATCCCAAGTTTATCGCATACATGATATTGCTGTCCGCCTTCTTTGCCCAGTCAGCGAATTCATGGAGACCGACCTCATTGGTCTCCGTTGTAAACCAGGCAAGATCCAGTCTCTTCGGACGCTTTTCAATTGGTCCCACGCTGTCTTCCCAGTTAAAGCCCGATACAAAATTGCCGCCCGGGTAACGTACCATAGGGACACCAAGCTCCGATACAAGCTTTATAACGTCCTTTCTGAAGCCGTTTTCATCTGCCTCCGGATGACCCGGCTCATAAATACCACCGTACACAGCCCTTCCGAGATGCTCTATAAAGGAGCTGTATATCCTTTCATCTATTTCTCCTATGATAAAATCCTTATCCAAAATGATACCGGCTTTTTTCATGCTGGTCCTCCTTTTTACTGAAAAGATCCTTCGCTGGCGCTCAGGATGACAATGGGAACGCTCTGGATGACATAGTATTCCCGCTCTGGATGGCATAGTATTCCCGCTCAGGATGACATATTACTACTGCTTAGGATGAGATATCCTTCGGCTGTTCTTTGTATATACAGATTGTCCGTAGACGATTCCGGCCGGCATAAGGGCGGCCTCACCATCTACGGACATACTTTCGGTTATTTCCCCCAGGATGTCAAGGTTCGCTTGCAATACGCAAACACATAAGCACTCAGCCCTTTCTGTAGGGCGTATCCTCTAAGGGCAGGCTCTGACGGAATTTGCCGTCATACTTATAATACGCACCCGCACAGGCGGGAGCGGTGGGGATCATGCACAGTTCCCCGCAGCCCTTTGCTCCAAGCGAATATGGAAGCTTATCCTCCTCCTTCGGCTCGCAGAGTATGACATCAAGCTCCGGTGCGGCATCGGAACGCATTATTCCTATGGTTCCGAATTTACTCTTCATTTCGCCCTCTTCGATCTCAACCTTTTCCGTTACACCGTAGCCTATACCCATTACCATTCCGCCTTCTATCTGTCCCTCAACGGACTGTATATTCACCGGAGTACCCACATCGAAGGCAGACACAGCCTTTGTGATCTTCCCTTCGTCATCAAGGACTATGACCTGGGCTCCGTATGAATAGGAGATGTGGCTTACGGGATTTTCCTTTATGGCTCCCAGAGGGTCTGTAATGGCCGAAAATTCAGCGAAGAATTCCTTCCCTTCAAGCTCCTTAAGTGTCTTTCCCTCAAGAGCAGCCTTCAGCTTCTCGCCCACTCTTCTCGCTGCCTCTCCGGTCATAACTGTCTGACGCGAAGCGGTTGAGGTTCCGGCATCCGGGGTACGTACCGTATCCGCGTCCTCGAAAACAAAGAGTCCGGGAGAGAGCTCCGTCACATGACAGATCTCCGTAAGCACCATCTGGCCTATGCCCTGACCCATACAGGATGCGGAGGTACGGATATGGATCTTTCCATCCTCAACGCTCAAGAGTACACGGCCTATATCCTTCTTTCCCATTCCGGTTCCGGAGTTCTTGAAGCCGCAGGCAATGCCGGCATACTTGTTTCCGTAGTAAACGTCCTTCACAGCATCGAGACAGGCTGCCATATTTGTATTGGGATCCGCGGTCTGGCCGTTCGGCAGGATATCTCCGGGCTTTATCACATTCCTTCTCCGGAATTCGAAAGGATCTATCCCTACCATTTCCGCAAGGAGATTTATGTTCATTTCCGTTGCGAAGCAGCTCTGGGTAACACCGAAGCCTCTGAATGCACCGGAGGGCACATTATTCGTGTAAACCGACATGCCGAAGATGTCGATATTCTGGTAGTTATAGGGACCTGCCGCATGAGTGCAGGCACGATGGAGCACAGGGCCTCCGAGAGACGCATAGGCTCCGGTATCCGCGATGATGATCCCCTTCATTCCGGTAAGTATTCCGTTCTCATCACAGGCTGTGGTAAATTCCATCTCCATAGGATGTCGCTTTACGTGATAGGCAAGGGACTCCTGACGGGTGTACCTGATCTTTACCGGTTTCTTCGTGATGTATGCCATAAGGGCTGCGTACTGCTGGACGGACATATCCTCCTTGCCGCCGAAGCCTCCTCCCACAAGGGAAGCGTGGCAGTGCACCTTTTCAGCCGGTATCTTAAGCATTGTGGAGCACTCCCTCTGCACATCATAGATTGACTGGCTGGTGGTATAGATCAGAAGCCCGTCATCCCCCTCGGGCATAGCAACACAACATTCCGGCTCCATAAAGCCATGCTCCTGCCAGGAGGTCTTGTACTTCCTTGTCACAACGTACTTCGAGTTCTTTATTGCTTCGTCCGCATTTCCCCGGACAAGATTTGCGCGGCTCATTATGTTGCCGTCAGGATGTATGAGGGGAGCATCGCCGGGCAGCGCCTCATAGGGGCTGGTAATGGGCTTTAACGGCGTATAATCCACCTCCACAAGAGAGGCGATCTCATCCATCTTATCCTTTTTGTCTGTGGCGATAAGGGCGATCACATTTCCCATATAGCGGGTTATGTCCCCGACACCCATCATAACGTCCCAGTCCTGCTTGATATGGCCTATCTTATTTAAGGGCACATCATCCTTTGTAAGTACCTCCACGCAGTCAGGATGCTCCATTGCTTTCGAAACATCCACCCGGTCTATACGTGCCCTGGGATACTTTGAAAAAACAGGCTTCACATAGAGCATCCCGTCGAAATAGAGGTCGTCGGCATATAAGTCGCTTCCGTTGACCTTTTCAGCTGCATCTATGCGCTTTGCGTGCTCATTCATATGGAGCTTCTCCGGCGGCTCCGGGATCTCCTTCTTCTCACGGAAAAACAGAGCTGCCATAAGTATGGCATCCTCTATTTTTTTGTAGCCCGTACAGCGGCAGAGGTTTCCCTTAATGGCCGCCTTTACATCCTTACGTGTGGGGTTCAGGTTTTCGTCAAGAAGGCTCTTTGCGGAAATGATCATTCCGGGAATACAGAAGCCGCACTGCACTGCTCCTGCTTCTGCGAAGCAGTGTTCATAGACCTTCATCTCTTCCGGGTCGATGCCTTCCACGGTAAGCACCTTCTTTCCCTCAAGCTTACTTAAGGGAATGACACAGGCCTTCGTCTTCTTCCCGTCCACGAGTACCGTGCAGGTTCCGCATACTCCCTCACTGCAGCCGTCCTTTGCCGCCGTGAGCCGGAGATCGTCACGAAGAAAACGGAGGAGCTTTTTATCATGTGCCGACTCATAGTCTTTGCCGTTGATATTTACTTTATACATTAATTATCTCCTCTATCAAAGCTGTTTTTCACGTATCTATTCAGAACCCTTCGGATTCTGAATAGTTACTTTTTCACTACTATTGCGGGGCAATACGTGCCTGAAAAACGGTGCTGCGCGGCAGTGCTCCGCAAAAGATCCTTCGCTAACGCTCAGGATGACACCGCGGCAGTGTCCCGCATTGCATCTCAGATCCCGTTCTTTGTAAGAAACTCCTTAAGGAGATTCATGCAGACACTCTTACGGTATTCTGCGCTTACACGACCCCTGGTAAGCACCATCCGCTCAGCATAGGCCTTTAAGTACTCATCCTTATATGCCTTCGCTTCATCTATGGTCTTGCCGATAAGCTTCTCCTCAATATCCTTAAAACGGAGCACCGTATCCGAAACAGCACCGAATGCTGCAGCGGCCTTCACTATCCTTCCGTTCTCCGTCCCGAAGACTCCCGCAAAAGAGATCCTTGATATCGCCAGGGCATTCCGCCCTCCCACCTTTTCGTAGCTATAGTTATCTATCCCCTTCTTCGGGATAAGTATCTCCTTTATCAGTTCGTCACTTTTTAGATCAAGCTTCTTTCTTCCGAGATAGAACTTATCAACGTCCACGATCCGCTCGCCCTTTTCAGATGCAAGGCAGAGCTTTGAATCGGTAACAAACTCGATAAGCACCGAATCCGCCTTTGCGGAGCCGTTCCCTAAGTTTCCTCCGAAGGTTCCCGCATTACGGATGGCGGGTGCTGCTATACGTGACACGGCTTCCTTCATAAGCTTTGGTACGTCATTATTCTCCAAAGCCTCCGTAAATGTGACTCCCGCACCTATGCGGACATACTCATCATCCACGCTGATCTTCTTAAGCTCGGGAACCTTGTTTATAAAGAGGTATTCCACATCCTTACGGTTTTCAACCATCAGATCCGTACCGCCGGCATAGGGCACAACATCTTTCTCTGCGCGGATCTTAAGCGCCTCCGTAAGGGATCTAGCAATATATCCGTTTACCATAATCCGTTGCCCTCCTTTGCCGCATTATTTACTGCATTTACGATCGCATTATATCCCGTGCACCTGCAGAGATTCCCGGAAAGACCGTCCCGGATCTCATCCTCTGTTGGATGGGGATTCTTTGAAAGGAGCGCCTCCGCGGCAAGCACCATTCCCGGTATGCAGAAGCCGCATTGAACGGCCGAAAGCTCTCCGAAGGCCTTTTCCAATGCTTCGAAGCGCTTTGTCTCCCTGAAGCTTTCCATCGTTACTATACTGGAGCCCTCTACCGCCCCCATGGCGACACAGCAGGAATTATAAAGTGTCCCGTCTATAAGCACGGAGCAGGCACCGCATTCACCCTCCTTGCAGCCGCATTTCACGGATGTGCAGCGGTATACGTCACGCAGTACATCCAGCAGCCTGTCCGAAAGGCTTCCGCTATAGGTCTCTTCTTTTCCGTTAAGAACAAATCTGATATCAGCCATTTCAAACTCCCTCCTTTTCGATAACGGCGAGCGTGTCCTCAGCTGTAAATGGTGCGTGATTAAGCTTCACGCCTCCAAGCGCCTGCTCAACCGCTTCCAGATATGCGCTGGTTGCTCCGACAAGGGGAAGCTCTCCGGCGCCCTTGGCACCGTATGGTCCCTCCGGATATTTCTCAACGTGGAGCATACATTTAAGATTCGGCACATCCTTTGTGGTAGGCATCAGATAGTCCGAATAGGAGTTATTGCGGATACGGCCCTTATTGTCATATTCCATCTTCTCTATGGAGGCATAGCCGATACCCTGCAGGAATCCACCCTCCATCTGTCCCAGTACTATGTTGTAATCAGCCGGGGTTCCCACATCAAAGTTTCCGTACGCACCGAGAACCTTTGCCCTGCCGGTATAGGTGTCTATCTCAAGCTCTATGGCATTTACCGCCCAGGCATAGGTGGGATAGGCATCACCCTCGAATTTATCAAGATAGAAGGGGATCAGGAAATCCGGCTCCTTAAAGCGCTCCTCGACCTCCTGTTCTTCCCCGTCTGCCCACTGTTCCTTAAGCTTGATGGCTGCGCGGCGTAAAAGCTCTCCAACCACCATAAGGGATCTTGATGCAACGGTGGGTCCGGAATCGGGCACCCTGGCAGTATCGGGATGATCATAGAAAACCCTGTCCAGAGGGATATCCAGTTCATTTGCAACGATCTTCGGGAAGGTCGTACGAACCCCCTGTCCGATCTCTCCGTTTGAAGCAAGGACTTCAACTCTTCCGTCCTTATATTTACGGAGCTTTGCCACAGCCTTGATCAGGTCTCTTTCTCCGGAGCCTGTAAAGCCCGCGCCGTGGAAATACATTGACATTCCGATACCCCTACGGTAACGCCCGCTCTGGGGCTTTTTGTATTCCGCGCGCTTCTTCCTGTAATCACAGGCCTTGTCGATCTCCTCTATCATATCTTTTACGGGTACGGGGAAATGGTATTTCCCGTTGGTGGAGGTCACGTCACCCTCCTTAACTAAATGAGCCTCCTTGAATTCAAGGGAATCCTTTCCGAGATCCGCTGCTATATGATCCATCAGCATCTCAATAGCGAAGAAGGTCTGCGGACCTCCGAATCCCCTGTATGCTCCGCAGGGAGTGGTATTTGTCTTCACAGCCCAGCCGTGAACCCTGACATTCGGAACATTATAGATCCCGGGCGATGCAATGATCCCGCGCTGCAGCACCACTGCGGAAAGGGTGGAATACGCCCCGGCATTGAACTTCACATCTATATCGAGAGCGGTCACCCTGCCGTCCTTAACCGCTGCCTTATAGTGACAGAGCGATGGATGGCGCTTGGAGGTGTATTCCATATCCTCTCTCCGGTCAAATACGCAGCGCACCGGCTTTTTACACTTATGAGCCGCAACAGCGACCTCACAGCCAAGGATCGAGGGAAAGGCTTCCTTTCCTCCGAAGCCTCCTCCGGTAACATCCTGAAGTATATGTACTCCGTCGGAATCACAGCCCAGCACACGTTTCACTGCCCCGTGAATATAATACGCGCACTGTGCGGAGCCGTGGACAAACATTCGGCCGCCCTCCTCGGGCTCGGCCATCATTCCCTGGGTTTCCAGATAGCCCTGCTCCTGGTATCCGGTCTCAAACTCTTCCTCGTAGACCTTGTCAGCTTCCTTAAAGGCCTTATCCACGTCACCGTGGCCGAAATTATAGTCAAAGAACTTTTCATCCGCGGATCTGAAATCCAGCACCGGTTCCAGTTCTTCATAGTTTACGATGCAGGCGTCCCTTATCTCCTCGACCTTTGCCTGGTCGGGGCCGCAGATCATTGCTATAGGTTCACCGATATACTCCACGGTTTCACGGCAGAATACGGGCGTATCGTCAAGCACGATATTAACGTTATTGTCCCCCGGTACATCCCTGGCATCCACATAGAAATAGCCCTCCGGAAGCTCCGGCACATCAACGCCCTTAATGCGCGCCCTGGCAACCTTCGAATGAAGGATCTTCCCGCATAGCACCCCCTCCGACGGATAGTCGGCCACATATATGCTGCGGCCCGAGATCTTCGGAGCGTGGTCCTTTTTGACAACGCTTTGGCTGATCTTTTCCATTACAGTCATACCTCCTTTTGTCTGTTACTATTGATCCCCAAGTATAAATTTAACCTGATTTTAAAAGAATAACCGCCCTCCCGTAATCATTATGCTGTTTCCGGAGTAATCCGGGACGGGTAAACCCTTTAATAATTATAGGTTCAGGGCGGTTTCTCCGCATTATTCTTTTTAAGGAACCACGTCCGGATTCCGCCGTACATCAGGTATTATTATCACCTGATGATACCCGTATCGATAAAACGTTTTCTGAATTCCCTCTGTGCCAGAGTATGGATACTTTCCTCAAACTCCTGATAAGCCAGAAGGAAACGTTTACCATCTTCGGTAAGTGAAGCGCCTCCTCCTCCCTTTCCGCCTCTCTGGCGGTTAACCACAGGATACCCGAGTATCTCTTCAAGCTGGTTTATCATTTCCCAGGCCTTGGAGTATGCAAGACCGGTGCAGTTACAGCCCTTCCGGATACTGTAATTATCGGAGAGCAGAAATAAAAGCACCTTCAGCCTCTCATTCAGAAAGGAGGACTCCCTTTCCATTCGCATGTGCAGTACCGGGTGGAGGATCGCGGCATTATGCTCTTCAAGCTGCGCTTCCAGCTCCTCCACATTATGGACACTCATTAGAACGCCCTTATCGTCCACATCAGCCCGCACGCTCTTAAGAGAAGAAGACGAGATCACACCCCTCAGACCGTTGTCCCCCTTGTAATCCAGTATTTCAGGAATCGCAGAGTCCTTTATGAGAATAGGATGCCCGCCCTTCCCCCTGTGCGAGGCAATGACTATATCCTCGTCAAACTCCATAAGGGTAAGAAGGGTGGCCGGTGAAAACATGGGGACATTTACGGGAGTAAACATTACCCTGTCGCATTTCCCATGAAGATAAGCAAGTCCTGTCTTCGCTGAGGTGATAAGCTCCGGATCTCCCGACTCCTCATTCCTCATAAAGATTATTCCGCAGTTCGAAAGCTGCCACTTGATCTCATCATCATCTTCCCCCGTGACAACGATGATCGGAAAGATCCCTGCCTGCTGATAAGTGATCACGATACGGCGGATCACTGAGATCGTCCCTATCTGCAGCAGGGGCTGGGCCATCCTTTTATTCGCGGCAGCTATAACACCACCCACCTTACTGATATGCATATACTCCCCTTTCTTATCACACTCTTTCCAGCATCACATCAAGTATTCCTCCGCAGACCTCTCCCACCTTGGAGTCCTCGTCCGCATTAAGCTCGATATGAAGCATGGAAAAACGTTCCGAAGGATCAGAGAGCATTTCCTCCGCTCTCTTAGTAATTGTAGATTCCATAAGACCCCCTCCGATTGTATTAACTGAAGGCGCATTTCCACGGATAAGAATCTTTGCCCCTATGCTTCTCGGCGCGCTGCCCTTCCTGCTTACAATGGTGGCAAGGATCTTATCATCCTCCCCTTCCATTGCCTCGAGGATATCCTCGGGCAGGATCTGTTCAACCTTACCGTTCTTGATCTTAATGATCTCAGCAAAAACGGATACCGCTATCTCCTCCGGGGTTTCCGAGCCTATATCAAGACCTATGGGTGTATGTATCGTATCTATGAACTCTTCCCTGACCCCCATATTGATAAGGTTCTGCCGGACGATCTTCTGTCTTCTCCTGGAACCCATCATGCCTATGTAAGCACTGGCCTTATCCCGTATGGCTCCCACACAGACCTCATCAAAGCTGTGGCCCCTTGTCACTATGACAAAATATGTAAAGATATCCCCTTCAATATCCCGGAGAGCCTTGTCAAAGGAGTCGCAGATAACCTTATCCGCCCCGGCTTTCAGAGCATTTTCGGTGAATTCCTTCCTGTCATCAATGGCAGTCACGTAAAAGTCCAGAAGCTTCGCAATCTTAATAATCGGGATAGCAACGTGGCCGCAGCCGCAGATCACCAGCTTCTTCCTGCGTCCCGGCCTTTCAACATAGACATCCTCGCCGCCAAGCTTTGTAACCCCGCTTTCCTTTAGCTCTGAAAGTGTCTCTCTGTCAATAGACGGAAAGCCCGGTGACCTGTATATCACCTCACCGTCACAAATAAGCATCTTCTCACCCTGCTTTTCACCGTTTAATACGGTGACGGACAGGAGTTCCTTCTTCGGATTACCGGATCTTAAAGCCCTGAGAAAATCATTCATATTCCATACCTCTCCTTTCAAAAAATGAATCCAATTCTCGCGGAAAATTTATTCCGGAAGCTCCCCCGCCCCTTTCGTTATATTTTACTGCGAATAACGGCGCTTTGTAAAGAAAAACCCCCTACCGCAGCTTTTATAATCGGGTATTGAAGTAAAAAGAACCCTGCGGGGGTTATTCCTCCGCAGGGCTTGTTATCACTTGGTCTGATAGCTTCCACTTAGGTTTGACCCTTTGAACAGGATCTGTTTTGTACCGATGTCATAGCTGAATTCATCTTTCTTTGCCTTGTAATCTTTATTGTTTATAAGGATCTTAACTGATTTAAGTTCCCCCTTCTTATTGAATTTGGGCGTTGCCTTGTCCGTATCCCGGACGTAGTAGGGGTTACACTTGAATGGCAGGCCGTTACTGCCTTTGGTCGCTTTCTTGATCTTCTTTACCGCGTCTTTATCTGCACCGGAAAGCCCTGTTATCTGGATACGGAGCTTTTTCTTATTTACCTTAATCTTTGTGGCCGTATAGGTAGCATTCCCCTGTGATACCGTAATACCTCCGAAGTATTCGGGCGTGATCTTACCCTTGCCAAAGAAGGGTATTTCATGGGCATAGGTTATATTAAATTCACCTTTTGACTCAGTGGAAACAGCCATGGGCTTATTATCCGATACAGTAATAACGGCTTCCTTCGGTGTGTCCGGTTCGGGGTTCTCCTCCCAATGGGCATACACCGTAGCATCCGATGTAAATACCGTTGATGTTGTAACCTCCGTACCGCCGTCTTTCTCTGTGAACCACCCGGTGAAAGTATGTCCTTCCCATTCAGGTGTCGGAAGGGATGTAAGTTTCCCGTCTGTTCCTGTCGCAGCTGATCCGGAAGATACCGTACCCCCGTTCGGATCAAAGGTTATCGTATATGTGGCGGGTGCGGGGTTCTCCTCCCAATGGGCATACACCGTAGCATCCGATGTAAATACCGTTGATGTTGTAACCTCCGTACCGCCGTCTTTCTCCGTGAACCACCCGGTGAAAGTATGTCCTTCCCATTCAGGTGTCGGAAGGGATTCAAGTTTTCCATCCTTCGTTGTTAAAGATTCTGGGTCACAGCTTCCGCCATTGGCATCAAATGTAATGGTATATAGGGGTATAACAGTTCCGGATTTAGTGTCTGCCGGACGGACATTTGGGTCATTCATGTCAGCCGCATTTGTTCCGGCAGCATAATACTTAATGCATCCGGTAGTATAGAGCCCGGATATATCCGGATCAACTTCTTCTCCATTTATAGGATTCCCACCACCATCTCCACCTTTTCCAATGGCAGCACCTTTCCCATATTTAGAACCTTCTCCGTAATCTCCGTTCATGCCGCCTGCGGCCATTACTTCGGCATCGTTGCTTATCGTAATATCAGAGCACGTTCCACTAAATCCACCACCGATTCCGGCTCCACTTACTCCACCGGCTGCAGTTACTGATCCTCCGGTGATTTGTATTTCCGAACCGGCTGCATAAGCTCCGCCTCCGATCCCGGCTCCACTTCCTCCACCGGTTGCAGTTACTGTCCCTCCGGTGATTTGTATTTCCGAACCTGCTCCTTTATGTCCGCCGCCGATCCCGGCTCCACTTACTCCACCGGTTGCAGTTACTGTCCCTCCCGTGATTATTATGTTGGAACCTGCCCCACTGGTTCCGCTGAAGTTGGATACTGCGCCTCCGCTACCGATCCCGGCTCCAAAACGTCCACCGGTTGCGGTTACTTTTCCTCCCGTGATCATTATATCCGAACCAGCAGCTCCACCGGCACTGTTACTGCCGCCGCCGCCGATCCCGGCTCCGCCACAAGCATCGCCTCCACCGGTTGCGATTACAGTTCCTCCCGTGATTGTTATTTTGGAACCTTCTCCGTCGGCTCCGCCGCCGATCCCGGCTCCGCCAGGATTTCCGCTTCCAATGGGTCCTCCGTTTGCGGTTACTGTTCCCCCGTTGATTGTTATATTGGAACCAGTTCCTCCTTTTCCGCCGCCGATCCCGGCTGCAAAGCTTCCTCCGTTTGCGCTTACTGTTCCCTCGTTGATTGTTATATTGGAACCAGCTCCTCCTTGTCCGCCGCCGATTCCGGCTCCATTAGCTCCGCCGGTTGCGATTAAAGATCCGGTTCCGCGTATCTCAAGGAAACTGCTGCTACTCTTTTCGATACCGGCATAAAAGTTGCCTGACTTCAATATATTAGTCCCGACAAGCTCTATGACCACATTTCCATTACCGGTTACCGCCGCAGCAGCTCCTGAAGATAAATCAATATTTACACCGGAAAGCGTGACATTTGCTGGACAAGCAAAAGCTGTGGTTATTTCCACTTTATAACTGGTAGTAGGACCACCGATGATGACTGGTTCAGTATCTACCCCAGAATACTGTTGACCCCCAGCATCTTTTCCTGTTACAGTTTGTTCGCCTGATGTACAGTTAATAGTTATATCACCTTGTGAAATATCATACGTCCGGGCATAAATCCTCTCCGCCGGAAAGGCTGAAAGTGCCGCCCCACCCATTACAAAAAATGCAATAAATAAAACGATCTTCTTTATTATTCCCATATTACTCTCCAATTTTTCTGACCAACGGTTACATCAAATTATTTTATCACCAGTGGGAAATATGAAAAACTAACAATCTTTAATTTATGTATATGTAAAATCCACCCCATTTTCCGCGGCCTATAACTCAAGGAGGAGTAATGGGCCGTTTTTTGGTGGAAAAATCCCGCCCTGCACTCCTTAACCCTTTAAGGAGCTCTCGTTCATTTCCGTTCCTTTTGTCCTTGGGAGGGGTGAAGGGGATTGACGTTTTCATTAAAGGTAGGAACTGGATTTTTTACACAGAAGGTCAGGAGGGTTTTATGGATAAGGGAATGATAGACCGGATATTCTGCGGTAAATGCGGAAACCCGTATAACCGGCACTCTTGGAGCTTCCGGAACTTTGTACAGTGGCAGTGTATTAACCATATGCAGAACGGCTTCATGGTCTATGGGGCAAAGGAGTATGAGTTTCATTTCCTTGATGGCACTGTGCGGCGGGAGCGGGTTTGAGAATCCCCTTTCGGGGCAATGTCATTAAGTTAAGATGACGAATAAAGATCTCTATACCAGAAATGGTATAGGGGTCTTTTTTTAGACATATTCTGGATTTATACGGTCATTAGTTCAGGACAAAAACGATTATGATTCCTTACCAAGCATATCATGAATATATGTCCGCAAGCCATCCTCCGTATCTATCCCATATTTTTGGTTTATCAGGATATAATACTTCATGATCCTCTCTTTAGGCAGAAGCTCACTTGAAGGAATGCTGTCGCCATATCCTTTTCTCGCTTCCATCCACGGATCCTCATTATGAGTAATCCTTTCCAACACCTTTCCGCCATACATCCCGAACGTATTCACAACAAGGTCGATCACCCGCTTTTCGTCATCCGTCAGGGCATCCTCTGTTCCTTCCAGAAGTGCGAACCGCGCGTCATCGATCGGATTATATTTGAAATCCCGGAACAGCTCATATACCTCCGGATAGACCGGGCCATGCACCCATGCCCTGCAGTCCTCTTCAAAGATCGGTCTTCCATACAATGCGGAATACACGCCCTGGATAAAGTAAAGCAGCTTCTGAAGCATGAGAGGCGTTACCTCTTCCAGCTTTTCAAAAATATATGCGATCACCCGGAGCATCTTATCTGATACGGAAAACAGGCTCTCTATGCTTTCTGCCGCGGCAAAAGCTTTCCTGTAAGCCGCATCTGTCAGCTTCTCCCTGTTTTCCATGAGCTTCTGCTTCATGTATGCCGGGGATGAAAGCGCTGCTTTCATAATATCTGAATACTCTTTGGAAGGCACCTGTCCTTCCAGGTATCTCGGAATCGTCACCTCTCCGAACCTAAGTGCCAGTGACAACGGAGCCTTTCCGATCTTATATATCTTCATAAGCTTTTCGATATCGTCAATCGATACAAGGCCCTCTGCCGCCCTGTACTGCTCATCGATTTCCTGAACATTCTTATCAATAAGACCCGGAATGCTCATTTCCTCCCCGCAATCTGCGCAGACAGCCACAGTAATCGCAAAGGTATATTCCTTATCCTTTATATTCTTCACGATGTCCTTCTTCTGCAAAAGGTACTCGGTCTCTTTCCTGCACTCTATGCAGAAATCTCTTCTTCCCTTCTCTG
>Ga0310695_10002661_pt1 | contig 37033 bp, 50 predicted proteins | sample RumenRJG_04DNA_FD_203882 | JGI IMG/M metagenome (GOLD analysis project Ga0310695, IMG submission 203882) | Bovine rumen microbial communities from Lethbridge, Alberta, Canada - RJG_04 (v2) (version 2) | ecosystem: Host-associated > Mammals > Digestive system > Stomach > Rumen | place: Canada...
GTCAGCCCGTCGGGTTTGCGCCAATCGGAGGCAATCTTTGCCAGGAACTTGCAGTAGCTCACGCCTGCCGATGCCGTCAGTCCCGTCGTCTCACGGATACGCTGCTTGATTTCTCGCGCAATATCCACGCCTAACTCAATTCCCTTCTTATTCTCCGTCACATCGAGGAAGGCTTCGTCGAGGGATATAGGCATGTAGCACAAGCGGTAGAACAAATAGTAGAACAAATCGTTCCAAATAACTCCAAATAGTTCCAAGAACTTCCACGCTTTTCCATCCGAGCTGCGGGTTCAACATAAAATTTTACGTGATGGAACTATCTTAGAATTAATTAGTTAGCAGCACGCTTGCGGCTATTTAAAAGCAAAATCGGCAAACTTTTACGTTCGCCGATTAGTTGCTTTGATTTTCATCTTCGTACACCCGCAGGGTATAAAACCCATGCTGATTTTCAGTAACTTATGGATAAAATGTGATACAAATTAAGGTGTGTCTCACAATTACCATTTTGAGTGTTACATATCCTCAGTGATGTCTATCTGCTTCTCTTAGCATAACCACCATATTTCACCAAATTATTAATTAGTTAGTTAGGTGGTTTCTAATTGCAAAGGTACACATTTTTTGTGATACATGCAAACTTTGAACCCACTTTTTTTATATCTTTGATAAATTCATTAGATATTTCGTTAGTATATGTATTAATTAAGTAGTTAGTTAATTTTTGTATATCAATGTTACAAAAGTTAATTACTATGTTAAATAATTAGTTAGTTAAATAACATTTTTATAAGTCGTCCAATTTGGCTGGAGGGTTGTATTATATCTTTGCGGCGTTGTTCTTAATGAGCCTATCATGTGGCTCATGAAAAGATGTCAATAAGGATAACTAATGTATTAATAATAAGGTATGAATAAAGCAGAAACAATTGTGAACAGACAGGCTTGGTTTCGTTCAATCCGACCAGGTGATGTGTCAAAAGGAAAATTTAAAAATTCGAGTGCGTTGGACTCTATTGCCGTGCAGCTGTCTAGGTACAACGCTTCAAATGGATTGAAGTTTGGCGTTTTTATTCACGCTATGTATTTAAGGGAAGAGGATTGTGTAATACTTGTTGGGGTTACAGCGGCGCAGAGAAAAAAGGAACTATCTGATCCTGATTATAAGGATGAATGGCGTAAACTGATTAAGGAATGAAGAAGAAAGTATCATTAGTTCCAGAAGACCTATGTGATGAGGTCTTTACGATTGAGGAGGCAGCAAAGTTCTTTAAGACATCTAAGGATGCAATGTACAAAAGAGTTCAAAGAAAAAGAGTACCTTTTCATAAAGATGGCTCCCGTGTGAACTTTTTGAGAAGTGAGTTGACTGCATATGTTAGAAATACGTGATTAGATATATCCTGAGTCCCTCCTTCGTCCTCTGGGAAGAACACGATTGAGGGCAATTTTTAAGAATATGCCAGACAGGTGCTGAAAATGTGAGAATGGCAGAGCTTGTATTAATGGAGGCTTCTGTTTGATATATAAAACTTATGTTGAAAATTTAAAAAATACAATTTGTAATGCGAGTAATAATTAGAAATAAGGAAGACATCATCACTCTTGAAGGCAGATTTTCGCAACAAGAGATTATCGATGGAACAGACCAAAAGATTGAAGAGCTTGAAGATAATTTCTTTGATATGGCTGTAGACATTCTTAAACGCTACCCTAAGTTCAAGGAAATATCACTTAACACAGAATTGACAGAAAATGGCGAAGACAATCATTAAAAAGGAGAAGACCGCCCTTGGAATAGAAATCAGGTTTGAAAAGGGCGATGGAAAGATGGCTGAGTCCATGCATTTTGATGACGAGATACAGATGAAGGCCTTCGTCTATTTCTTGAATCTGATGGTTTCAATGAACGCTGCAACAGTGGAGGTAGAATGAAACAGTACGTCATTACTGCAATCAATCGTATGACTGGAGAGCGGGAAGCTATTTCCGCTCCTCGCTCATATTATAAGTGTCGTAAGTTGTTGCAGCAATGGCAAACAAGGACAAAGGACTGTCAGGAGCCTGCATGGACTGACTTAAAGGTAGAAAGATTCAGGTATTAGTAAATGTTAGTTTATGCAGTACTCCTTCAGTCTTTTATAAGAAATAAGGAAACTATGGCAAGAGAAACCAACTTACAATCATTAATGGAACAGTTCTGGTCGTCGCTCATAGATGCAAACGACGAGCTGAACAGCTTTATCATATTTGGCATGCCGTCTTCTACGGAGAAACGGCATAAAGACTTCGTGCGTAAATGGAACAGCATGAAAGACAAAGCGGAAACATTATGTGACCAGATAGAACAGCAGGCTGATACGTCTGTGCCTGCTGTAGAAGTGAAACTGCCCTGGTCTAGCGACGAGTTCAAGAACGTCTGGCAAAACTGGAAGGATTACTTGTCTGAACAGCATAACAAACGAATAAAGAGCCGATGGGAATATGCCGCGCTGAACTATCTGAAGGAGTTATGCGAGGATAAGGAGGCGACGGCAATCGAGTATCTGCAGTTTGCAATGGCTAACGGCTATCCGCGTTTCTTTAAGGTGACCAAGAAAAGTTATGAACAACCAACAATAGCGGCAGGAGGACGCAGTGACAGTGACTACTGATCAGGAACAAATGGATATGATGGTTGAAGAAGCCATCAAGAGGCAGAAACAGAAATACAGGGAAGCGTCCAAAGACCTGCATATATGGCATAATCAGGCACTCAGAAAGGATAGCTTCTGGAAGTTGCTGAAATCATATGCTGAGTCGTTTATGTCTGAGAGAGGATACTTTCAGCCTTTCGTCGTTGATGATGATAACCGGGAAATCATCACTCAGATGTGGTATTATGTCATCGGTTCTGAACAATGCCGCTGGGACATCAATAAAGGTATTTTTATGGGTGGTAAGGTTGGCTGTGGCAAGACTATCCTGATGCATGCATTCTGTGAAGTCCTGCACTTCATCTCAGGCAGGACGGTAGAGATGATACCGGCTCAGGAGCTCTGTCAGAAGATTGCCGAGAAAGGCTTTGATGGTTTTGCCTCCAGACCGTTATTCATCGATGAGATTGGCCGCGAGACACTGGAGATGAACGCTTTCGGCAACAAGATTCATCCCATCAAGGATTTAATGGCCATGCGCTACAATCGTGGTGCAAGGACGTTCTTTACCTCGAATTTCAAATTGGGAACATTGTCACGATGGCGTGATGAAAAAGGAACGCTAATTGGCTACGGATCGGACATAGGTGATAGGATAGGGGAGATGACAACTATTGTTGAAATGCCTGGCGAAAGCAGACGGCCTAATAAGGAGGAGAAAACGATATGAGTAAGACAGAACGCAGACAGCTGACAGCAACAGTATATAACGAGCATTCACATACCCGCCTCGATGAGGTTACGGAATGGTTGAATGCCAATTATGTGATTCGCGTCAACCTCCTTGACCGCAGCAAGGTGTCGCTGAGTCCTACTGAGGATTGTACGTTTCATTATGAGTATCCTGTCACAGAGGATGACATCCTGATTCATGCCTTCGCTGAGGAGGTGAACATCCCTCGCAGTTTGTTAAAGGCGATACTGGCGAGTCCTAACCACATGCTGTCCTTCAATCCCATCAAGGATTATTTGGACTCGCTGCGGGGGAAATACAAAGGTCCCTCGCAGATTGACATGTTATGTGCCTCACTGCATTCGCCTAAAGAGAATAAAGAAAGCATTGCCAGAGTGAGCCATCTCCTGCGTAAATGGCTGATAGCGACAGCTGCCTGTGCCTTGGGCATTCGTCAGAATGATGTTGCCTTAGGATTGGTTGGCGACAAGGCTGGTATCGGTAAGACATCCTTCTTTGAGATGCTGGTACCGCCTTGCTTGAATGAATATTATCAGGTGGCCCAGAAGGACGAACGCCTATTCTCGATGCCTAACGGTTTCACACAGCGTTTTATCCTGAACTTTGATGAGTTTGCGGCCATCGGCAAACATAACGAAGAGCTGTTCAAGATGTATATGTCATCCAACGAGATTGAAATCAAGCGACCAGGATCCCGTTACGCTGAGAAGGCTCCACGTGTGGCTTCCTGCTGCTTTACATCTAATAAGAACCAGCGCATGGGTGGTTTTATAAGCAAGCCGGATGCTGGTCTGATGCGCCGGCTGGCTGTCATTGAAGTGGACTTTATCGATGACAACCGTAAGCGTCTCGATGTGGACCAGCTGTGGGCTGAAGCTGTCATGCTGCTCGATGGTAAATACGACCCTGCTTGGACGCAACAGGAGTACAGACAGTTCGTGGAAGAGAATCGCCAGTATGTCATAGAGACGAATGCCCTTCGCCTTATACGTATCTACTATCGTAAGCCGGAAGAAGGCGAAGAATGCCAGTTTATGACGGCTATGGAGGTCGTGCTGCAGCTGAAGAAGGAAAAGAAGATTTCCTCGGCTACGCAGCAGGTCAACGAGGTGACGGTCGGCCAGGCACTCACGGCCTTGGGCTACAGATACTATATCAGGCGCTTCCCTGGGAAGTCGCCTTATCACGGTTACGACATCGTTCCGCTGTTCGATGTTCAGAAAAAAAAGTAGTTTTCTTATGTTATAGTTTTGAAGTCCGTTGGTTTGCGAAAATCGACGGACTATTTTTTTTTGAAAAGATCTTTTTTATTTTCTGCGTCCACGCAGTATCTATTTATAAGAGATTCTCGCTTTCGTGAAATCTTCAAAAATGAAGATTGATAGTAAAAAACAATGCGCGAAATTTTTCTGAATCCCTTTCCTTGTTCTTGCTACGCTTGCTACGAGCAAAGCAAAACTCCACGTCATCCCTTTATCCATAGTCATTGCTGTGTAGCAACTATCTTCCTCAAAAGTACCTCAAACCGCTTATTTTTCATAGTTGCTACATGGTACTACAAAATTCATTCTGCTACATCATTTTTAGCTTGGAATCCCCTGTACATCGGCATTTCAAAGATTGTAGCATGTAGCAGGAAGGTATATTGTCACTTTTTTCTTTTTCCCCACATATAGGCTTTATTTCATTGGTTGGCTACATTCTCTATGGCGGTTATGTTGCCCTCGCCAATATTAGTATAGGTCCTGAATCTATATTCCTGCTGTTGGCTTACCATTTTCTCCACAATTCCTATCCGGCTTTTGCTTCTCTGACGTCCTGCATAACGAATTAGCCTGTTTAACGTGATGCCTTCTTGCTGGTGTTCCAGACTTTTCCCGCTGCAAAGTTAAGGCGGGCGTACGCTGCAAGTACTGGTCACAGGCTCCCGATGTCTGCAGAAAATTCACAGAAGGCCTTCCTGATTTCCTTGAAATAAGGTATTCTATGAATTTTCCTGGTCATTCCTTGCATTCCTGTACTTCTTCCCGCTCACTTTCTAAGGCATCGTAAAAAGCCCTACACACAGAGGGCATCACTAGAAGTTAAACATTTAAATTCATAAAGTTATGCAGAACAATATTTCATCAAAGTTTCAAAGCCTCGCTAAGGAGGAGAAAAATTATCTCGGTAAGCTCGCTTTCCAGAAGATGTCAGTTGAGTATTATATGAATGATTGCGAGAATGGTCATCCCGCCGTGTACGTAGGTACATACGCCAAGTACAATGATGGTAGTCTCTTTGGCATGTGGGTTGATTTGGTAAAGTGTGGCGATTATGACACATTCATGGAGGTTTGCCACAATCTACATGCTGATGAGGAGGATCCTGAGCTGATGTATCAAGATTATGATTGTTTTCCCAGTGCCTGGTACTCTGAAAGCGGTATCGATGAGGATACATTCGATAAAATCATGGAATATGCCGATATGGATGAGGATGACATGGAAGCCTACGAGAAGTTTGTTAATAGCTTCGGCAATGATAGCTTTGACAGCTTCAAAGAGCGCTATATGGGCAAGTGGGATTCAGAGAAGGATTTCGCTGAGCACATCATTGATGAGTGCTACAATCTCGATGACATGATGGGTCATCTGGCTTCGTACTTTGATTACGAGGCATTCGCTCGTGATCTCTTCATCGAGGATTATTACTTCACAGATGGCTATGTGTTCAGGAGATATTAATCCTGGACATATCCATCAAGGGGAAATCCCTAAGCATATTTAGGAATGTTCCCCTTCTCAAATAGGATTTTTCACTTTCAAATCCCAAGGAATCGCCTTATCTTTGCACTGTGATTAAGAAACAAATGTCTAATTAAAGTATAGGAGATTTGATGATGAAGACTATAAAGATGATAGCAGCACTGATGTTAATGACCATCACAGCAGCAGCGCCGGCCACGGCTAAGAACAAGAAGGTATCTCACTTTGACCGCGTTGAGATGAAAACTTCTCATTTCGACAGGAATCACAGACATGCCTATCGACCTGAAATCAAGTCTTGCACGCTCTTTCTGGGACGTCATGACTCTCACATGAAACTGGCTAAAAGGGCCAATCATTTGAAGGGTGTGATTGACACGAAGTGGAACCCCCGCAAGCGTGAGTTGACCATCATTTATGACGCTAAGGTAACAACAGCCCGTCATATCCGCCACTTCATGGCGTAAGCCATTCCATATATATCAAGAATCCCTGGCCTGCAAAGCAAGTCAGGGATTTACTATATCAAGTCCAAAACTCTTTTTCTCCAGTCTGTTCCATCTGGCCCTGGCACTTGGGGCAGGTATGTCCATCCCATAGTCGGATGTTATCGCTGCCACACTGCAAACAGAGCCTGCCTACCTCGCTTCTATACGAGGGTGCCACGTCTGCAATGATACCACCCACCACGATGTTCTGGATGCTCTTGCAGTCAGGACACGTCATGGCATGGATCTCTTGTCGGAAGAGACCTCTGCCTTCGTACACCTCGGCTTCGTAGCCACACTGGCTGCAGCGATATTTGAGTTTCCAAGCCATATTCTTACTGAAAAACGCTTTTGTTGGTGCAAAAATACATATTTCTGCCCGAATTTTCGTACTTTTGCAGCAAAATTACAAGAAAATGACGCTGAAAGATCTTCTTCAATCCGTCGACTCAGAGCAATATAGCGATTCTCCGTTATTCCTGCAGCTCTGTAAAACTAAGCCCGAATATGGTGCCAGCCGGCGTATTCAGGTGACAGAGACCGATGGTAACATCATCGTTTCAGGTGTTCACGTCGGCTCTTTGGGAGACATCCTTACCTACAGTATCGATGTGGACCCGAACTTGAACGTCTCTAAGACGCAGTTGTTGGATGCAGTCCTGAAGGAACTTTCCAACGATGGCTTCAGCGCTCCCGATCAGGAGGACTTTTGGGACGATTTCGACAACCTACAAAAAGCAAAGATTATCAGATAAAGATGACAGAGAAAGAAAAAATGCTGGCAGGCGAAGTGTATTCTGCCATTGACCCACAGTTATTGGAGGAACTGAAAGTGGCGAGGGAAAAGATATATGAATACAACGCCCTTCGACCGTCAGAGTCTGACAAGATGAAGGAAATCATCAAGAATTTGTTTGGTCATGTAGGTGATGACAACTTCTTGATTAATCAGCCGTTCCGCTGCGACTATGGCAAACAAATAAGCATTGGCCAAAGGTTCTTTGCTAACTTCAATTTCACGGTGCTCGATGAAGCCCCCGTCATCATTGGCGATGACTGTTTCATCGGACCTAACGTAAGTATTTACACGGCTTGCCACAGTACGGACCCTGTAGAGCGCAACACTCGTCAGGAATGGGCCAAGCCTGTCACCATTGGCAATAACGTGTGGATTGGTGGCAGTGTGATCATTCTCCCAGGAGTTACCATCGGTGACAACGTAACCATCGGTGCCGGCTCTGTGGTGACTAAGGACATACCTTCAAATTCTGTTGCCGTTGGCAATCCTTGTAAGGTTATCAAGCATATATGACTGACTACGACTCCATCTGGCGCATGCAGGACGAGATAAGGACGGTCGCGAACGCCGTTCTGGGTGAATGTATCTGGGATATCAGTTACAATCAAAAGCGCATGGTTATTGAACTCGAATTGACTGTCATCCTCGATGATGATGCTATCGATAATCTTTGCTGCCAATTCCCCATCTCAGCCGACTACGACGGCAATGGTACCAGAGGATCCAAGTTTGCCTTCTATATTTAATCCACAAGCGACTCCTTACAGAGCCGCTTTTTTTGTCTTAGCATAAATGCAGCCGTTATCTTACTTTTGCTGATGGAAACCAGGGAAATCCTGCTTCCATACAAGCAACAGTTAAAAAAGAAGTGAAATATTTGTCTAATATATTCTTATAATTATTTGAAATTTATTACCTTTGTAGCAAATTATTAAAGTAAAACATTATGAGTGAATATTGCATATATCTGAAGATGCCTCTTATCTCCGCCAGTGGTTTGTTCACCGTCATGGCGGAAGTGAACCAGTACAGTTGGTACGTGGCTCTGCTGAGAGCGACCTATTGAGGAAGTCAACAATTCCAATGCCGAACGGTATTCTGCCTCCCCGCCAACAGGAGGACGAGGTGGCTATCAGCATCCCTTACTTCAAAAGCCACGACCCGAGAACATATAACTATCTGACCAAACAGGGAAAGGAAGCCCTCTTGGATATCATCAAGAACGACTTCAGGGTGGATATGTGGGATTACCTGCATGACTTCGACAAGTACGGACGGGAACTGAAATCGTTGATTCTGCTCTTCATGGAATTGCGAGGTATCAAGGAAACGGGTAGCTGTTGGGATAGCATAGCAAAGATTTATCAGCGGAAACGAAACAGCTACAAAACATGTCAGAAAAGAAAAATGAAAAAAAGTAATACGACTTCGAGAACGTTTTTGTAGAAATGTAAAATAGTTGTTTTTGTTTGATTTGTTTGATTCATGAAATGTCTCTCTCTTCCTGGAATAACTAAAGCGTGGTACATCCAACGCAATAACCTGCCCGACGATGTGGTTTACCGTGCAGTGGCTGGCATACCTGTAACGCTCCAAGAGCAGCCTATCAGCATCAACCTGAAGGGCCAAGCGCTCTGTGAGGTGGAACAATCCTTTGATAATAATAGTTATATAGAGAAAGCGAAACTGGCTTTCTTGACATTGGACGACGTGCCAACTGAAAAGCATCCGGCATTCGTCATCGAAACGGCGGATGGCGACCATTATGTAATAGGTGCCAAGGAGCGGCCATACCCAACCGTCAAAATCACACGCTCTACAGGTCAACCGGATGGTGACCCTTCCGTCAGAAAGTACGAGGTTTCCTTTACAGCTAAGAAAGCCCTGGCACTTTGTAGCGTCTGATATTTTGAGGTCATTTTTCCTATTAAATGGGGAATTTCTTATTAAAAAGTCGAAAAATGAGGGCTATTTCTTAAGAAAAACGGTAAAAAACTTGGTAGAACCTGAAAAAAGTCGTACCTTTGCACCCAAGAGATCCCGGCACACTTCCCATCAGAACAGTGCAACACGCCGGGCCGTTTTTTTTATATATGAATTATACAAAACAAGCAACGACCCTCGCTCAGCAGATTCAGACTCTGAAACAGCGAGGGCTTATAATGAACAATGAAGCAGCTGCAGAACACCTTTTGGGTTCCATCGGCTATTTTAGATTGGCTCAGTACTGGCGCGTATTTGAAAGCGACAAGGCTAATCATGTTTTTAAACCAAACAGCACAATAGAGAAAGTATACTCTTTGTATTGCTTTGACAAAGAACTGAAAATGCTCGTATTCTCAGCACTTCAGACTGTTGAAGTGGCAATGAGGGCTAAGGTTATCTACCATTTCTCAATGCAGCATGGACCATTTTGGTTTATGGACGATACGTTAGCAGATAAGAAGTCGTTATTTGATGATAACATGGCTAATCTTCAGAAAGAGGTAAAGCGCTCATACGAAGATTTCATAAAGGAACATTACGAAAAATATGATGTTCCTAGCATGCCGCCAGCATGGAAGACACTTGAAGTGGCCTCATTTGGCACTCTTTCTAAACTCTTTAGCAATTTCAATGACCCCGCAGTTAAAAAACTGGTCTCTGAAGATTTTGACATTCCTGCATACAAGTTTCTACGTAGTTGGATGAAGTGCCTCACAGTCGTAAGAAACTGTTGTGCTCACCATGCTCGTTTATGGAATCAACGTTTTCCATTTGCGCCTAAGCTACCAAACAAACATATGCCGTCTGCTTGGATTAATCAGCAACCAACTGCAACTAAGAGTCTATATCCACACTTATGTTGCTTGATATATTGGCTCAACAGCATTAAACCTGATAATTCGTTTGTAGCAGATTTCAAGCAGCTTTTGGCAAAGTACCCGAATATTGACCCAAAAGCCATGGGATTCCCTATTGATTGGCAAAACGAACCGCTCTGGAAGTAAACATCGCTAATTTATAGTAATAGGCTCTAAAAGCACGTCTTTTAGGGCCTATTATTGTATATGTACCTTTGTGCCATAATTCTAAACGTTATGGCAACAACCAACACAAAAACTAACTACAACCTTCACCTGAAGGGCTTCGTCGGAGGCTATGACTTCGATGCCGACTATGTGGACTATATCCTTAATAAGAATAAGGACAGCGAGGTCCACGTGCTCATCGACTCGCTGGGAGGCAGGTCGAACACCGCCCTCAGCATCTTCTCGGCTTTTAAGCGCCACGGCAACGTGAACGTGCATTTCGTGGGAATGAATGCCTCGGCTGCTACAATTGCTTCTCTGGGTGCCAAACACATTACCATGGACGCATCGGCCATGTATCTGGTCCACAAGTGCAGTGTAGGTTTCTTCGAATGGGGACAGCTGAACAGCGACGGCCTACAGGCACTCATTGATAACATCGAGCACCAGAAGGCCGACTTGGACAAACTGGACGCTAACATCGCCCAGATGTATGCCACTCGCTGCAAGAAGGAGCCTGCAGAGCTGTTGGAACTGATGAAGGCCGGAGGCTGGCTCACAGCACAGGAGGCCCTTGCGTGGGGCTTTGTCGACGAGCTGACCGATTATGAGGACGAGGATGCGCCCGTTCTCACCGACACGATGGCCAACGCGATGTCTGCGGCAGGCATACCTATTCCTAATATGCCTACGATAAAGCTGACACAGCAGGAGCAGTCGGCATTCGCTAAGTTCATGAGTTCACTGGCACAGCTCTTCACCAACTCCAAGAATCACGATTTTATTAATTCTCAAACTTCACCAACACAAAATCCGATGAAAAAGATCTTCACTTCCATTTGTGCCATCCTCGCCTGCGAGCATCTGCTCAGCCAGGACGGCAAGGTCACGCTCTCTGATGCACAGCTGGACTCCTTGGAGTCGGCCATCAGCGCAGACAAGCAGACCATCAACGCGCTGAACGCCCAGATTGAGACGCTCAAGACTGAGAAACAGACACTCGCTGATGCTAAGGCTCAGTTGGAGTCCGAGAAACAGACGCTGGCTTCTGAAAAGCAACAGCTGGAGTCTGACAAGCAGACACTCGCTGATGCTAACACGCAGCTGCAGGCCGAGGTCACTGAGCTGAAGAAGAAGCCTGGCGATTCTACCTCGCAGATTCTCGACGATGCCCATCAGTCGCAGCAGGACGTTACTGGCATGCAGGCGCTGTTCCAGACGCGTTCCAATGCCCGTGAGCTCTACGACATGATGCCGTAAACAAATTAATCACCATAAACCTTTAAAACAATGGGAAAACTTACTTTCACACTCCAAGACTACCAGGAAGCGGCTACCAAGTACCGCCGCGACCTCCTCATGCTGCCTATCATAGGCATTGAGGAAACCCTGAAGTTCATGACTGGCCGACCTGGCATTCGCTATAAGGAGAATGTCGCAGCCATGAGCGGCAATGCGCAGTTCGCTCCCTATAAGCCCTCGCGCCGTACTGATTATAACCTGAACCTTGACTTCCGCACGCTGGAGACATTCTTCGGCTCTGTAGTGGCTAACTTCGAGCCTAACAGTGCTGTGAGCACTTTGCTGGGTGCCATGGGTGCCACCAAGGGCGACGGTCAGATGCAGACGCCTACCGCCAAGCATGTGCTGGCCCTCATTGCCAAGTCGCTGTCAGAGAGCCTGAACAACGCTATCTGGGCAGGTAAGCGCAATCCGAACGGTGACACCACGAACGACCTGTTCGATGGCTTCGACACTATCACCGCCAATGATATTGCCGACGGCAAGATTGCGAAGTCTGAGGGCAACTATCTGAAAATCACCGATGCCGTGACCACCGCCAATGCTGTGGACATCGCCAAGGAGGTGCTTTTCTCGCTGGATCCTCGTCTGCGTGCCCAGACGTGTTATATGTACTGTTCGCAGGACTTTGCGGATAAATACAACGAGGCGTACCTGCTGACTCATGCCGGCATCAGCTATAACAACCAGTACAACCAGACGGTTGTGGAGGGTTCTGATGGCCGACTCATCCTGTGTCCGCTGGCCAACAAGGCTGACTCTAAGTTCATCCATGTGTCGCCAAAGATCAATATGCTTGTAGGTTACGACCAGATGGGCGACATGGAGAACGTCATGGTCAAGGAGTACGAGCCGTTCATCCTTTCATACATCGCAACCATGTTCTTCGGCATGCAGTTCGAGTCCGTGGACAAGCGTCGTCTGAAGGTCATTGAAATCGGCGGTTCTTCTGCTCCTGCTCAGGGAGGCGGTAACGCTGGCCAAGGTGGCGAAGGCGGCAACGGTTAAGTAGAATCTGCCATTTTTGAAATAATAATCTGTTGTTCTTCATCTGTTTTCTTTTTTCATTTTTTCTGAGTTGTTTGGGGGAGCCGGTACCTGTGAAGGCTCTGGCTCCCATTTTACTCTTAATTATCAATTGTCAATTTTCAATTATCAATTATCAATTTTAAATAAAACATTATGCCTGATTGTTCATCATTACAGCGTTCGCTTGCATGGTGCCAAGGCCGTCCTGAACTGCCTGGCGTAAAGCGTCGCATCTATTACATCTCCAAGTACGACATCCTGCAGTGGCCCACATTGCCTCATGATGCCAATGGTCGTTTAACTGGCTCTGCTTATCAGGGTGACTTTACCCTGCGTGCAGACGCTTCGTGGAAGTACATCGATATCATTCCCGACAAGTCTCAGCTGACTTCGGAGGCTCAGGGTGAGTATCCTTCTCAGACGCAGCTGAACAAGCTGGTGGCCGTGCATCCGTCTGTAGGTTCGGAGGCAACCGCTGCCGCTGCTTATCTGAATAACAATGATAACGTGTTCCTCGTAGAGGACATGAAGGGTGCTTTCCGTGTCGTGGGTTCTGACAAGTGGCAGACAAAGACGACTGTTGCCCAGGATCTGGGTCAGGGTGCTGCTGGTTCTGCAAGTACCACCATCAACGTGGAAGCATCTGATGAGTGCCCTGCTCCGTTCTATTCTGGTAAGATTGTTACGGACGACGGCATCACAAGCGGCGCCAACGTCGGAAACAACGGTAATTCAACCACTGGTGGAAATACCGGTGGTAACACTGGTGGAAATACCGGTGGCAACACGGGTGGAAACACTGGCGGTAACACGGGAGGCGGAGGTGAAGATGACGTACCCGATGAGAACTAGTACTTGTCTGCCAGTCTTGATTTGATGAAAAAGAGACTTTCTTAGCATGATACGCACTCCAATAGATATGGGCGACCTACTATCAGAGATAGAAGTCCCTGATATTGAGAGTGCGCATCTTGCTTTGCAGGATATACAAAAGAAAAATGAGCCACAAGATTTGTTCGCGGAACAAAAGCGTAAAGGATGGGATAAGACGGTGGAAGCGCGTTGCGACTTCACACCGCGCCCAAGGCTCACACGCCGCTCTGGGCTGTTCTTCCTGTCGTACTGGCAGAAGTCGGTCTATGGACGGACACTGACTGACATCAAGGCTGATGACAGTATGGTGCAGTTCTTTGCCTGTACGATGGTATCGTTTGTCTCAGAGCTGATAGGTCCAGCACTGTCTAAAGGCGACTGGTGCATCATCACCACACCTAAGCGTCGACACTTGGTGAAGAACTTCGCCACACGTATATCTGAGCAGATTGCTGCACAACTTCACATCCCGTTTTACGAGGATGTTTGTAGCTGCAGAAGCAAGCAAAGGGTGAACGCCATCTTCGATGTAAACGTCGTTCCGAAGGAGCAAAATATTATTTGCTTTGACGACTTTGTAACCACTGGACAAACGCTTCAAGCTATGCAACGAGCACTTGAACCATACAACAAAAACTTATTGTTTCTCAGTGGGATAAACAACAAACTTTAAAGTTAATTCTAAGTTAATTATTTATGAAACAAGACCCAAAATTTACCGAGCAGCTGCAGGCCTGGATCAACACGCCTGATGCCCAAAAGAACTGGGACGAGGGTGCCATCCTGCTTCTCCAGCTGTCGGGTAATAAAATCATGTACCGCAACATTTCGGTCAATCCTAAAGGAAAGGCCGAATTCATCAAGGGGCAGCTTCAAAAGTACCTGAACTTCCGGCTGAAGCAGATGACGAAAGACCAAGTTAACGAAATGCAGGCGCAAGTGGATGTGATCGTAGAAAAGGTCATTAAGCCTAACGCCATACTACAGAATCCTTCGTCAGTTGGCACTAATGGTATTAGTGAATCTGACTCCGGCAAATCACAGGAATTTGCGGATTTCAAGGCTGGCAGGCGAGCAGACCACGACATGCTGCCTGCAGAGATTCAGGCGCTCTATGTAGAGAACCTGGACTTGATTCATCGTATGCGCGAACTGCATCTGAAACTGCGCACGCTGAGCCTTGAAAACGCTACCTGCCCTGACAGTGAGCGTTATCCATTCTTGAAGGAAATCATAGCGCTGGATAAGAAGCGCGTTGAGAACTGGGACATCTATGACCATTTCATTCCTGGCACGCCAGTTGGTGAAAGTACTGCAGCCCCAGAACCTGAGGATGAATGTCTGGCTGATGAAACCGAAGATACTTCAGTTAATTCTGAAGGATTAACCGAAGATGCAGCTGAAAAGGAAGAACAGCCCGCTCCTGTAGAGGCTAAGCCTCAAAAGGCAAAAGCCACTACTAAGCGTACCACGAAGAAGGCTTCGAAGAAATAGTCACTTCTTCCATCTTACTTCTTACATCATCCATCTGATGAAGCGAACCGCATCAATGGCCGACGTTGTGAAGCCGCTCTCTGAGTGTAGCTCACAAGCCTACCTATCCAATGCCATTCAGGTAGCAGACCTACTTGAATGGATATTGGAACAGGTGGGCACGGCCAAGGTGTGGCAGACTTCATTCTCTATCTCTGAGGAGTTCCTGCGTAGGCTGTTCTTCATAGAGAAAGGTGGCAAAGTCAATGAGTTCAACCTGGTTCTAGACCATAAGGCTACGAACAAGACTCTCAAACTCTGGTCATTCATGACGCAGGTGATTGAGCGTACTTACCTCACTGACAATCACTCGAAGATTCTGTTGGTACAGGCTGAGAGCGGCCAGACCGTCTCAGTCATTACCTCACAGAACCTAACACGAGGCAACCGCCACGAGTCTGCGTTTATCTCTACTGATAAGGCTATCTTCGCTACGCTACACGCTCAGGTCACAGACTTAATCGATAATCACAGCGTTCCGCTATACGACCTCTTCCGCCAAAGGATTGGCGAAGCTCCATAAATAAAGGGAGCGCCATCCTCACGGATAACACTCCCAAAAGAACAAATTCTCCACGTTTGAGTGGGGATGCTGCAAAGGTAAGTGATAATTTCAATATAACCAAACTTTATGGAGAAAATCAACTATTCTGAAGAAATGTTGGCACAAATCGAGCAATATGCCTCGATTTATTTGAAGATTACGGATATTGCTGTGCTTTTTGACGTTCCTGCAGAGCAGTTACGCGAAGATATTGCCGACCGTTCAACCGAGGTAAGCAAGCGTTACCACAAGGGAAAGGCCGCTTCTAAGGTGAAGCTGCTGCATCAGGAAATGCAGTTGGCGTATGTGGGTAGCCCGCTTGCTTTGGAGAATGCCCAAAAGAATCTAATGGACATGGAGGATGACGAATAAATCAACCATGAACCCTTAACCCTGAACCATTAACCATCGTCCATGCCCTTACCATCTATCATAGATATCGCCCGTGCTGACCTCTATACCCAGCGTGAGGATTTGGAGGCAAAATACGCTATCACACAGGTTGAGCACATTCTGCGCCTGCGTGATATGGTGACGTGGTGCATCTCGAACTGTGACGCTAAAGACCGCCAGTTCGTGGATGAAATCATGCAGCGTTACGGCATCTCGAAGGTGACGGCCTACGCTGACCTGAAGATTGTGAAGTCTCTGCTACCAAATCTCTCCGAGGCCTCGCGTGACTATCACCGTTGGCGCTATAACGAGATGATACTGGAAACGTATCAGATGGCGAAGAAGCGCAAGGATACGAAGACGATGGAGAAAGCGGCTACCTCGTATGCAAAATACAACCGCATCGATGTGGAGGACGAGACAGCTGTTCCATACCACATGATTGTGGTGCAGCCATTCTTCCCAACCACCGACCCGCGAGTGGTTGGTATCAATCCTGTGCCAAACATCGATGAGCGTATCAAGAAGCTCACCAAGGAACTTGGGGCTTCTAACCCTGATACGCTGAATATCGAGTACGAGGAAGCCGACATGAACTTTGAGGAAATCTTCGAGTTAGATGGCAATATGAATAAGTAATACGCAAGGTCCATTTACAGGTCGTTTACGTTATTTTTTTAATAAATAGTTTGGTTGATATCGTATTTTTATGTATATTTGTGCCATAATTCAAAATAATAATGGCTAATAACAAACTTATGAAAGCTATAATGAAACGATTCCTATTGTTATTAACACTGATGGTGGTAGCATTAATGCTAACAACTCAGGATGCATGGGCGCAAAAAAAGCCTTGGGTGAAAATGGATAACAATGTGCTTACATTCTCATATGGTGTAAAGCCTAAAGGTGGTGACGTAAATGAAGTACCTCTGAATGTAAAACATATGCTAGATATTCCTTGGTTTCTATTTGCAGAAAGAATACAAAGAGTAGTTTTCACGCCATCATTCAAACAGGTCAAGAATCTTAAGAGTACTGATTCATGGTTTCTTAATATGGAAAATGTGACTAGTATTACAGGACTTGAAAACCTCAAAACAGACAATGTGACGAATATGGATCACATGTTCTGTAACTGCAAAAAAATAACCTCGCTCGATCTGACCAATTTCAATACGGACAAGGTAACTAATATGAACAAGATGTTTGCGGGCTGTGAAAAACTGACCTCATTGGATTTAAGAAGCTTCAATATTGTCAACGTAGATGACATGGAAGGTATGTTCTTATGCTGTTATAATCTAAAAAAGATACTTGTTTATGAGGGCACCTGGAATAACAATCATGCTATAAGGGATAATATGTTTACGGAGTGTGCTGGAGGATTGGTGTGGAAAAAGATGCCTTTAAACAAATCCTACAAGGCCCCACCAGCACGTGTTACTGCTTCTGGAGCGAATCTTTTAATTACTGTCGGCAGTGCATCATATACAATGGTGCGTGTGGAAGGTGGATCATTCACAATGGGTGGCACAAGTGAGCAGGGAAAGTCTGTTGAAAAAGATGAGACGCCTGTCCATCAGGTTACTCTCTCATCTTTTTACATGGGAGAAACTGAGGTGACTCAAGCACTGTGGCAAGCTGTAATGGGCAGTAATCCATCTAAGTATAAAGGTAACAACAAGCCTGTGGAGAATGTCAGTTGGGATGATTGTTTGGAATTCATCCAAAAATTAAACCAATTAACTGGACGCAATTTCCGTTTGCCGACAGAGGCGGAGTGGGAATTTGCCGCCCGCGGTGGAAATAAAGGCCATGGCTATAAGTTTAGTGGTAGTAATAATGTTGAAGACGTAGCCTGGTTAGATACTAATAGCAAAAATACGACTCATGATGTCAAGACGAAGCCTGCTAATGAACTGGGGCTTTATGACATGAGTGGCAATGTGCATGAGTTATGTCAGGATTGGCATGGTTCCTATTCGTCGTCTGCACAGACGAATCCCACAGGCAAGTCTTTTGGAGAAATCAAAGTGGCTCGTGGTGGCAATTATTATCGGAGCGCGAGGGAGTGTCGCGTGTCGTTTCGCAATACGGTCTATCCCCATATGTATTATGATGAACAAGGGCTGCGCCTTGTCCTCCCTTAAACAATTAGAAATACTATACTGTCTTTTATTATATAAACAGATAAAAATACCTTTGCGCTCAAAGCAAAGGTATTTTTATGTCAACAATATCAACCAATACTAATCCTGATTTACTGAAGCAATGGGATGCTGAAGCCCGTCAGCACGAGAAGCGTGTGTACTTCAACAAACCGCAGTTGATGGCTCAGTACATCGGTGCCAAGACCACTGTCATTGTCGCTGGCCGTCGTACTGGTAAGACGGACTCTATCGCCTCGCCATTCGTGCTGCGTAATATGCAGCGAATGCCAGGCAGTACTGGCGGTATCGTGGTACCAACCTTCAAGCATGGCCTTACGAATACCATACCTGGACTATTGGCAGCATGGAAGCGATGGGGCTATCTCAACGGCATCCACTATGTGGTTGGCCGTAAACCGCCAAAATCCTTCGGAAAGCCCATCACGGAGCCGGCTGACTATGAACATGTCATTACGTTCTATAATGGCTCTATAGCGGTCATCATCTCTCAGGACCGCCCTGGCTCTTCGAACTCTCTGACGCTTTCTTGGCTTCTCATTGACGAGGCGAAGTTCATTGACTACAACAAACTGAAGGACGAGACGCTTCCTGCCAACGGTGGTATTCGCTCGTATTTCGGCCATCATTCTTATAACCATGCCATGATGGTGCTCTCCGATATGCCACAGACACAGAAGGGCTCCTGGTTCCTGCATTATCGGGAGAAGATGGATCCTCAGCTCATCGAGACGATTCAGGGCACCATCTATAAGATTTGGGAAACAAAGGAGCGGATTGCCCGTCTGAAGGAGCAGCACCAGCCCATTCCTCAGTACCTGAAAGGTTACTTGAAATGGCTAGACCAGTCATTAAATAAGATGCGCTCTGTGGCGGTGTACTATAAGGAGTACAGCACCATTGAGAACCTGCAACTCCTGGGCGAAGAGTATTTGCGTCAGATGAAGCGTGACTTGACGCCTAAGACCTTTCAGACTTCTATCCTTTGTCAGCGTATCGGCATCACACACGACGGTTTCTACTCGTCGATGCAGGAACATCACAAGTATGATGCCTCGAACTTTGCGTATCTGGACGAGCTGGGCTACGACAAGATTCTTAAAGAGACGAGCCAGCAGAACTATGACATCAAAGCAGCGTCGCAGTTCAGCACGATTGGGGGATGCTTGGACTCCCGTGCCGACGAGGATGTGAATCCTCTGGCCCCGATTTGCATTGGCATGGACTACAATGCCAACATCAACTGGATAGTTGCTGGTCAGCCGTCAGGCAACCGCCTGAACATTCTGAAGTCGTTCTATGTGAAGAATGCTTCGCAGTGGTTAGAACGTCGGATTCCGGTTCCGAAAGTCGCTGGTTCGATTCCAGTCACTAGTTCGCTGGTGTAGTTCAGAACCCTCTCTGCCTGTTGCCTCACTATCCTAAAAGCAAGTGCCGTAGATAAGACATACTTCGCAATAGGAGCTAAGGGTCGCTGGTTCGAGCCCAGCCGTGGATAATCCACGTAGCTCAGTTTGGTAGAGCATTATCAGGGTCTTTTCGATTGTAGCCTTGCTTAATATCGCGGAGTAGAGCAGTTGGACAGCTCGCAAGTTTCATAAGCTTGAGGTCGCAGGTTCGAGTCCTGCCTCCGCTACAAAAAGCAGAATGCCGTAGGGCGACAGATACATCGCACCGCTCTTAGGGAGTGTTTTTACTGGTTTTTCTCAAAAATCTTTGCGGACTCCCGCTCTGTTACCCGCCTGTAGCTTCTGCTTGTTTTAAAGTTTGTCAGCAAGCTGACACCTTAAATTAAAACGGTTGCCGTAGTGAAGAGTTACTTCTGGCTAATAGGTAAGAGCGTTCGACTTGTAATCGAAAGACAACAAAAAGACTCTCCGCGCTTGTTGCACCGTTTTCTATAGATGACAGATGTTTAACAATTAAAGATGTAAAGAAGATGAAGTACAATTCGATGTTGAAGGAAATGATGACTGGAAAGAACTATGAGGGTGCCAAGGCTTATGCTATGACACCTGAGTTGGAACTCTATTCTGCTGTAGTGACTGCATCGCTAAGCGATACATTCTACGAGAAGCAGGATGAGCGGACAAACCGTATTGCCCAACTTATAGGTAAGGTATCACCAGAGTTTGTGGCACAGCTTGCAGTCTACACCCGCACGGAGATGCATCTTCGTAGCATCCCCATGCTGTTGCTGGTGGACCTGGCAAAAGTACACAACGGCGATGACTTGGTTGCAAGAGCTGTTGAGAAGACCGTTCTTCGTGCAGATGAAATTATGGAGTTGCTGATGTGCTATCAGTGGCGAAATCCATCGAATGATGAGCGCAAGAAACTTGGCAAGCTGTCGCGCCAGATCCAGAATGGTCTACAGCGTGCTTTCAACCGTTTCGATGAATACCAGTTCGCCAAGTATGACCGTGATAATCTCGAAGTGAAGCTTCGCGATGCGCTGTTCTTGGTACACCCTAAGGCCAAAGACGAGCAGCAGCAGGCTCTTTTTGATAAGATTATGAACCGTCAGCTAGAGGTTCCCTATACCTGGGAAACTGAGCTATCGGCTCTAGGACAGCAGAAGTTTGATTCTGATGAGAAGAAGCTGGAGGCTGTCCGCGAAAAGTGGGAAGAGTTAATTAACAGTGGAAAGCTTGGCTATATGGCACAAATGCGCAACCTGCGCAATATTCTTCAGGCTGATGTGTCATTGCTTGAAATGCAGAAGGTGGCTAATCGCCTGGCTGATGCTGAGCAGGTCGCAAAGTCGAAGCAGTTGCCTTTCCGCTATCTGTCGGCATATCGAGAGATTGAGAAAGTAAAATCAACTCATACTACTGCACTGATGAATGCTTTGGAGGCTGCCGTGAAGTGTTCAGCCAGCAACATAGAAGGGTTTGACGAGAACACCCGTGTCCTGTTAGCTTCCGATGTCAGCGGCTCTATGTGGTCACCAATCAGTCAGAGAAGTACCATACGCAACTATGACATTGGCATCCTTCTCTCTATGTTGCTCAGAAACCGATGCAAGCAGGTTGTTGCAGGTATTTTTGGTGATGATTGGAAGGTCGTGAACATGCCCAATGACAATATACTGATGGGCACTCGTCAGTTGGAGCGATTGGGCAATACCGTAGGATTCAGTACCAATGGTTATAAGGTCATTGACTGGCTCGTAGAGCAAAAAATGGTAATGGATAAGGTGATGATGTTCACCGATATGCAAATGTGGGATAGCACTGGTCGAAATAAGACCTTTGAGTACTCCTGGAAAAAGTATAAGAGAATGGCACCGAATGCCAAACTTTACCTCTTTGACCTCGCAGGTTATGGTCAGTTGCCAATGCGACTTGCAGAACCTGATGTATATCTGATAGCTGGCTGGAGTGACCGCGTCTTTGACGTTCTCTCTGCCATTGACAAGGGTGAAAATGCCCTGAGTGTTATTAAAAAGATTGATGTGTAAAAGATTATGGAAAAAGTAGAAATGATAGGAAAGACGGTAGTGAAGATGTGGACTACCGAATTCGACGATACAGCACGTAAGCAGATTGAAAATTTGGCTTCTCTGCCTTTCGTTCACCATCATATAGCCCTGATGCCCGACTGTCACGGAGGTATGGGTATGCCCATCGGAGGAGTACTTCCCACAAAGGATGTGGTCATTCCTAATGCTGTGGGAGCTGACATCGGTTGCGGTATGTGTGCTGTGAAGACAAACATTCGCGCCCGTCGACTGACAGAGAAGATTCTTCGTAAGGTCATTATGAAGGGAATACGTGAGCGCATCCCATTGGGAATGGATCATCATGAGGAAATGCAGGATGAAAAGTATCTGCCTACTGGATTTGACTTGGAAAAGCTGCCTGTGGTGAAGAACCACTATAAGTCCATCCACCATCAGGTGGGAACGCTGGGTGGTGGCAACCATTTTATAGAGCTACAGCGAGACGAGGAGGGCTGGCTGTGGATTATGATTCACTCTGGCTCTCGTAACCTTGGCAAGCAGGTAGGTGATTTCTACAACAAAAGAGCCAAATGGTTCAATGAGTTGTACTACAGTAAGGTGGAATCTGAACTGATGCTGCCTTTCCTGCCTCTGAAGACCCATGAGTTCAATGACTATTGGGGAGAGATGAACTATTGTGTGGCTTTCGCCAAGTGCAACCGTCAGCTGATGAGGGAGCGTATTAAAGAAGTTATCTCAGATGCTCTGCCATTGGCAGAATTTGAGCCAACGATAGATATAGCTCACAACTATGCGGCTTTTGAGAACCACTTTGGGCACAACTGTATCGTTCATCGTAAGGGTGCAGTCCGTGCAAGGGCTGGAGAAATCGGAATTATTCCTGGCTCACAGGGTACCAGTTCCTACATTGTCGAAGGACTTGGTAATCCTGACAGCTTTATGAGTTCTTCTCATGGTGCTGGACGTCTGATGAGCCGTTCTCAGGCCATCAAGACGCTTAACCTTGAAGATGAAATCAAAATGATGGAGTCCAAGGGCATCGTCCACAGCATCCGCTCTCAACGAGACTTGGACGAAGCTGCCAGTGCATATAAGAACATTGATCAGGTGATTGCACTTGAATCCGATTTGGTGAAGGTGAAAACAAAGCTGGAACCTATTGCTGTGATAAAAGGACAATAAATCGTTCCAACCACGTGCCATCAGGAGTAGAAAGTCGGTTGCTACCGGGTACTGACATTTCTGTATGAATTGCAGATTCCGTCACTATGACTGATGGGGGTACCACCGCCCCCCGATGGCACTTTTGTATTATGTAGAATATGAGTAAAGAGAAAGAAAACTATCCAGATTCCATCGTAATGGAGCCAGATACCACTTATTCCCCATTGTTTTGGGATGAAGAAGGAGTGGCTATTGGAGATTATGATTTATTCTTCATTGGGGATGAGGAGTATTCAACGGCTTCGATAGAAGGTCTGAAAGACTGGTTTATGCAAGCAGACAAATATGATCCATATACAGATATTGCCGAGTTCACGACTGAAGGTATGGAAGAGTGGATAAATCAGGGATATGAGCTTGCAAAACAGATTTGTGCGATGATACCAAAAGAAATAAGATTCTATTATGGTTATTGGCATCAATTCGGAGATGGACATTGGAGGTGTTGCAAAGCATATATTGCACCTGAGTTTAAGAGGAAATACATGTTTCATGTGGATTTAATTCATCTAAAAACCCATTATGATGATTGGTATGAGGGTTTTCCTGTTTCTTTAACAAAATTAGAGTTCAAAGAACTATGTGATGCCCAAAAGACATGGATTCAAACAGAAGAATATAAAAAATGGCCATCTGATGGTGATGAGGAGTATTTCATTAAGAAATATTGCCCAAGCATTCATTTGAAAGTTAGAGAAGCTTTAAAACAATTTGCCCTTAATAGATGGGGAGAAGAAATAATTGATGAACTTTTTAATGCGGACATATATGTTCCAGAAGAAGTGTGGTACATTAATAAATTATAAATGGCAGGCAGAGGAGATACAAGTTCCCCATTCTCTTTGAAAATGTGCTTTGGTGTAAAAGAGTAGCGCACTACCAGCTTTAGCTCCAGAATGGTTTTATATTCGCAGGAATTGTGCCTTCGCAGAAGTGCCTTCTGTTCTGGAAACTCTTTAAAGAACCATCAGTGGGGGTGGCCAAATCCCCATAACTCATATAAGAGGGCAGCCGGCCTTTCTGCTCTTACTGATGGTTCTAATTATTCTACCAGATGATTACCAATTTAATACAGATTCTAACTCGTCGACATCATACTTCGGATAGAATCCGTCAACGCCATCACTATCTTCGGACAATTTCTGCTTCCAATTATCGCCAGTTTCATACGACCTGTTGGTTAAGTGGTGGATGAATTACTGTTTCTTCCCAATAGAGATAGAATCCCTTTTCTTCGCAACGGTACACTTCAAAAGAATCTTGTTCAACCTCAATCATTTGGGCGAACATGATTATATCATGGAGCTTAATGGAATCAGAACATAGATGCAGGTGACACTCTAAAACGTCAGTTCTATCTGATTCTGGATGACTTTCTATATAATCCAAGTCATCAAGAACATTCACGTCAGCCTTAATGTCGTTTTCATTCTTGTTAAATACCTGGTTGATACATTCATCTAAATTATTATAGAATGTGCTATCACACACCTTGATGCCATTATAATAATTATATGTATTCATTTGTTTAGATGTCCTAGAACTTGTTGTATTATCGACATAATTTATTTCTTAATTTTGATAGTAGATCATTGTACCTGCGTTTAACCTCATTGTAGTTCTCGTCAGAAATGGCATGCCAACGTTCTGTATGGACCTTACCACAATCTCCTTTCCAACATGGAGAGATGAAATCTTCATCTATTTTGAATACCTTGAATCTGATTCTCTCATCTCCTATTTCCTCTACAGTGGTTATATCACTACCTCTGTCTAGATAGTGGCCTCCGATAATAATATCTGTTTTTCCATCAATAATATTATCGTATAGGTATGAAATTGTCTCTTTTACAAATGATGACATTTGTTTTCTAGCCCATTGCCATGAATTTAATGGCAGGGGGATTGCATTTTCGGGGATATTTTCGTCGTACTCATTTGAAATTGGCCAGCCATGTACCATTTGGGTTGTTATGCTTAATGATTTTGCCCATATATGTTTTTCATCAATATCGGTGATCTGATAAACAGTCATCGGGTCATTAATATCTGAACCCTTCATCAAGAAACAGTCATTTTTGGTATATTTGTACTTTTCCATATGCAGACATTTTTATTTCTCAAATCAATTATATGCTGCAAAAATACTAGGAAAGAAAGATAATTCCAAACATTTTACGTCTGCAAGCCTTGCAATTCGATATTTTTTTTGTATATTCGCACCGTAAATTGAATCATTTGGCGTATGTACTTTACCTTAGGACTGAAAAAACTGCCTTTTGAACTTGAAGAAAAGCAAATCATTTACATTCAAGGCAGCACGGGTAGAGATGTGGAGTTTCATATTATGAGGAACTACCACCGCATCCATAGTTATTTTGCATCACATGGTTATGATTTCTGTTACATACCTTATTTGAAGCGTGAACTCGATAGATACGAGGTGTTACATTATAATGCTCCATATTGTAAAAATGGGCATTTGAAGTATATTACAGATGATAACTTTATACTCAACTACATGACTAACCCGGAGGGGAAAGAATCCATACCACCTTCACTCCTTTATTATATTCCTGGTTATGTAGATGAAGAATGCCGTGATGCTGAATGCCAATTAAGAGGTCTTTCACTAACAGAATCATCTTTTAAAGGAGACGACAAACTGGAAGGAGCTCTAAATCACATCTTGAATGACATATACGAGAAGAAATCTTCCCCCAAAGAATCTGCATTCGATTCTAACATAGAGCCAAATACAGATAAATTGTTGTTAGATGCAGACGACAACTTCGACCATGAGGCAAAAGTCATGATTCAAGAAGTGCAAGCCCGCATAGAGGAACTGAAGAAAAAGGGAATCAGCACGTATATTATCAAAAGGCTTGCTTTAAATACAAATGAAAGATTGAGCAGACTTCATATTACAAAGAGATATGATATTCTGTTAATCGATTATTTCATGGAGATTAAAATGACTCCTATACAAAAGGCGGTATTCTTATTGTTCCTCAACCATCCTGAAGGTATTATATTCAAACATTTGCCTGATTACCAAGAAGAACTGATGGATTTGTACAAAAAGGTAAGAGGATACAGGTACGAGAAAGAAGCTGCTATCAAAAGTATTATGGACGTAACCGATCCTCTAAAAAATTCCATCAATGAGAAATGCTCGCGTATTCGTGAGGCATTCCTTAGTCAATTTGATGACTACTTAGCCCACTATTATTACATAGATGGGCAAAGAGGCGAGCCAAAGAAGATTCTCTTGCCTCGTGATTTGGTGAAATGGGATTGAAAACAAACCGCCTTGCAAAGAGCAGACTGCAAAGGCGGTTTTCGTATCTAGGCAAGGGCTATTAGCGTCTTGCTTGCGGAATCCAAGGAAACCTTGCGCTTAAATGATATGCTTGTACCATCATAGACGGCAGAGACATCGATACCTTTATTGATGAGGGCATCGATGAGGGCTGTGTCATAGGCAGCACGTTCGGAGGTCCAGCCTCGATTGCCGACCTCACGATTGAAATACTCTAGTAACTTGGGAACTGGTGTAGACGAGAGTCTGGCCACGTGGAATTTGTAACTTGAATTTGTCTGTTTCATAATAGGATATTTTTGAAGTTAATACTGTTCTTCCGCATCGTACCTTGGCCACCGTGGTATCCTTACTCGGTTGGCGAGTCAGCCGTTTGGCTGCTGCTCTTGATGCATCTGGCTACAAAGGTACGTATTATATTTGGAATAATGAAATAAAATGTGTAATTTTGCAGAATAAAATAGAAAAATTATGAAACATAGAATAAAGTCAAGTTAATTATTCTAAGATGGAATTTAATATTAATAATAATAGATTTTATGTCAGTTGGAAAGACGGCCAAGCTATAATTCGAACTAGTAAAGGGGAATTCCGACATGAATATACCATCAAACAGGAAGTGTCGGATGACGACATGCCATCCATATTCTTTGATGCTATGGCTGGAACGTACGAAGGAGAGGCTTTCCCTGAATATAGGGGCTGGCTTAAATATATTTGTGAAAAGGATTGCAAGAGAAATCGGAAAGACCATGCAAGATTCCTTGAACAGGCGAGACTATGGCATGAGGTCAGTGAGGTAACAGCTGATGACATTCTCACTTACTTGTCGGAAAACTTTGATATTTGAAAAGGATATGGTGAACGTAGAGATTATCTCAGCCAGACCTGAAGATGCAGATTTCATTGCATGGATTGTAGCCCAAGGGATGCACATGGATGGCGTGCCTTCGTTTTTGAAAAAACACGGTGCTCGCGATAATACGCTCTATAGTTGGCAGAATACTCGACTTCTTCGGTGCGATGGTAAACTGGCTGGTGGTCTTATCTCCTACGACGGTGCCACGCATGAGGAAAGGCGAAGGAATACCTGGGTGATGCCCGACGGAAGACTGCTCAGTTCGGGTAACGTTCCAGAGACGATGGCAGGTGAATACTATCTTGACTCTTTGGCCATCATTCCAGAGTTTCGTGGGCATGGACTTTGGAGACTTTTATTTGACGATGCGGTAGAAATGGCCAAGGAAAAGTGTTTTCATTGCGTCACGCTGATCTGTGATGAGAGTTATCCAAAGTTGGCACACCTTTATACTTCCTATGGGTTTGTGCCAGAAAACACAATCTTGTTTTTCGACACGCTTTGCCGCAAGATGTCACTCTCAATATAAGAACGATGGCAGGGAATCGACAACATATCATACACGGCTTGCGTGACGGCATACCCATTGCGATGGGTTATTTTGCTGTGACGTTCTCGCTTGGCATCATTGCTGCGAGGGCAGGTCTGACGGCACCCTTGGGATTCCTGAGCAGCTTCTTCACCCGTGCATCGGCAGGCGAATATGGCACATACACGCTAGTTGCGGTACAGGCTGCCTACGTGGAGGTGATAGCCATGTGCTTGGTGGCCAACCTGCGCTATATGTTGATGAGTGCGGCACTGTCGCAGAAGATTGCTCCTGGCACATCATGGTTTCACCGCATACTGATGGCCTGTTGCGTGACTGACGAGGTGTTTGGCATCTCTGTGGCCCATCCAGGCTATACACCACCAGCTTATACTTACTCGGCTGCCCTGATATCGACGTTGTTCTGGGCATCGGGTTGTGCTGTGGGCATCGTGGCTGGTAGTCTATTGCCCCAGCCGATGGTGACAGCCCTGAGTATGTCGCTTTACGGTATGTTCCTGGCTATCATCATTCCTCCTGCCCATAAAGACCGTAACGTGCTTTATGCGCTGATAGCCAGTTTCGTGTTGAGTGGTCTGTGTGCTGTGGCTCCTGTTATCGGCCAGTGGAGCAGTGGAATGCGTACAGTGATGCTGACAATAGTCATTTCAGCAGTGGCCGCATGGCTTAAACCTATAAAGACGGAAGATGATGGAGCAGCATAGTATTCTCATCTATATCCTCCTGGCCATTGTCATCACCAACCTGATCCGCGTGACACCAATGGTACTGATCAAAGGGGAGTTACACAACCGCTTTGTGCGCAGCTTCCTGTATTATGTGCCTTACGTCACGCTGGCTGTGATGACCTTCCCAGATATGATTCTGGCTACGCCGACTCCATTACCAGGCATCATTGCGCTGTTGGCAGGCATCGTAGCAGCATGGTTCCGATTGGGACTATTCCCGGTCGCAGCCATCTGTTGCGTCATCGTCTATTTGATGATATGACAATAAAGGTATGAATTATATTTGGATAATGCTGTTGTCAACATTGATGCTATTTACAATTACAATGCAATGAAGAAGTCAGAATGACATGATAAAACAAGCACGCCGTTTCTTTGATTCCTAGACTTATCACCAAATAACACGACCGGTCACAATAAAATAGTTAATCTTGTAATAATGGAACAATGTCTCATAAAGGTTTTTATGGATACTGTCGTTGATACGTCTACGCATTTGGTCGTGTTCACGATCAAGACGTAGCTCACTATTACGGAGATATCGGTCGCGATTGCGGAATATGGCAGAAAAAGCCCTGTGTAAGTCCACACGTAATGTATCATACGACACGCAGAGAATATCAGCCAATTCCTTGTAATGCTGTGTTTTGTTTCTGTCGACAGCCCTAAGAAGTACATACATAATTAACAGGCGACGCCTTGATGTCTGTGCATGTTGATAAGTATAAGCGATAATAAAGGAAGCTTCATGGATGTGCTTTTCTAAATCATAGTTGTCAACATCCATCATTATCACTTTCTCAATGTCAAGCCCGGTATATTTCATCTGGCGTTTCATGACAACCTTTCCCGTAAGGTAGTTCCTAAAGGTGATGCAAAGCCAGGAGCGAAACTTGGATTTGTCTCGGAGTCGACGTAACGACGGATAAGTTTCAGCTTCTCTGAATAGACTGCCATTACGTAGATAGAGGAAGAAGTCGGAAAGAACATCTTCAAATAAATCTTCCAAATGGTGACTGAATCGTTGGTAGATTCGCGATAGTGGTATGCTCATCCGCTTAGTCAGCAGATAGTACATGGCTGTATCACTGTTTGCACTGCCCTCAAGTATAAGGCTTAGAAACTGACTGGATGTCATACACTCTAATTCAGTCTTCTTTTTCATAATCACTATTTCTCTAAGATCTTTTTTTACCCTACAAATATACGAAACACATCCGAATCTGTCTGCATTCGTCAATGATGTTTTGCGTAATACGTTATGTTACACTCTTTGTATGCCTGCTGTTCTTCATATATCGTAGTCTTTACCGCCCATTGTTCTAGTCACTCTGACTTCACATCAGACAGAAGTGATTTGCTTCCAATAGATTCTATTCTCTTATCCTTTATTGATGATTGATGGCTGAAGCCTTATGCTCTGGACATCGATAGTATCTGCCAAGTATTATGGATAAGGTCATGTGCTCTGCTTATGTGGCATAATAAGTGGAACATTAGACTTCTAACCACATACTGCTTACATCATTGTTGCCATCCTCTATGTTTTAGTTACACAATGTATATTGCCTTTAGGGGTAGTGAAGTAAATGGCGCTGGCTGTACCTGCTATGTGGGTAAATTGTTTGGCTGTGTTAATTCTTTGCCCTTGGCATGTTGGACTTCTCATGTAGCTTTCCCGTTGGGCTTTCGATTTTTCCCTTGCAAAGTTAGTGCAGGCGGTATTCTGCAAGTACTGGTCACTGGCTCCCGATTCCTGTACAAAAATCACAGCAGCCTTCCGCATTTTCTTCGTGCATTCCCTTACGGTATTGCCTTCGCAAGCTTTGGCGATGCCACAAAGGAAATGGGGTATTCCATGATTTTTGCTGGTAATTCCTTGCATTTACATACCTTCTCCCTGTCTACTTCTGAAGCAATGTAAAAATTACAAAAGCTCCACGGAGCTACATTAACAAGAAGTCAAACAATTTAAAAATAATAATTATGACACAGAATGTACAAACATCGGTTTTCACTCACAGCAGGTTATACAGCAAGCGTTGTTATCCAGGCAATATCTACAGTGTGGTTGTCAATTGTGAGGATGGCGAGTATTATGAGTACGAGGTAGAGGCAGATACATTTGCTGAAGCCACAAAGCAAGCAGAGGACATGGCCCTTGATTTGATGGCAGATATTACATTCATCGAAGTCTATAAAGCAGCATAAATATAATTCATCAAATATAGTATTAACAATTTAAAAATTAAGTATTATGGAAGCAAAAGTTATTATCGTTTCAATCGTGAAGTCTAACAAGAGTGAGAACAATGTGTGGGCAGTAGGCATCACAGGTGAAGAACAGGAGCAGGCATACTGCAAGAGTGCATATAAGGCCATGAGGTTCGCTTTCTTGCTGAAGAAGCAGACAGGTTTCTATATCGATGATGATTCCCTCAAAATGCTATCTGAGGAAATAGCTCGGCAAAAGGCAGCAAATGCCGCCGAGCAGCCTGCAGAGCAGGAAGTACAGCCGGAAGCTGAGCAGCAGCCAGAGGCTGAAGCTAAGTCAAAGAAGGCTCGTAAGCCCCGCACCAAGAAGGTGCAGGCAGAGCCTGTGGATGTAGCTCCTGTTTACTCAGCTGCAGAAGCTGCTGGATTGATAGCCTTCATGTAAGAGGGCTATCTTTCCATGTCTTTTCGCATTTTTCTTGGTTTATTTACCTTTGCAGCAAAAATAAGACATACGCTATGGCAACAACCATCAATACAGAGTTTGACAGCATCTATCTGACTGCACATCTGCCGGAGGAAATCGAATATGAGACTGACCAGCCTTCGCTGGAGGTGTCCATCTATGTGAATACTTCGAAGGTATTCTCATCGACATATTACCCGTACCAGGAGATTGTTGTGGTCAGGGATATCCGTTCTATCATTGAGGCAGCAATGGCAGACCGGCAAATGAGTTACGCAACGTTGGAGATTGTGGCCGCTGAGCCGACGAACAAAGCGCCAACCGTTACTTACGACGAGGATGGTAATATGCACATGACGTTCGATGACGCTACACCGGAGCCTGTCACTGTGACGGTGGAGGGCATCAAAGTAATCTATAGCCGGTACAAGACGGTTGATGATTCAGAGGGTTTCCTCTCTTGCAACTTCCTAACAAGTCGGAAGAGTGCCTTGATACCTCGTAGTGTTCAGCTGAAGCTGAGCAACTACACAAAGGCCAATACCCAAGGTTCAAATTATGCCTTAATTTATTATTCTCATCGCTCAGTTCCTGGGCAGATTAATACATATAAAGCTGACCTTGGGAAGATGCAATCTACCTCAGAGAAGATAGTCACGGTCAACCTGCCGCATCAGAGTTTTAAATCGTCGGTAGACCAAGCGATGAATACCAACTGTATAGTCCATGGGGTAGAGTACCATATTGGTGTGCGGCAGTTCAACATCTTTTTCACAGACGAAGAACCAACAGAGGTGTTCTCATTCCGAAACACTTTTAACGTGGAGGAAATTTATTCTCTCTTTGGTACTACGTCCATCAAGACGGAGGTGGATCGTAGCGAGGCGGTATGTGGGCACAAAACACAGTTCTACGACGAAACGGTGAAGATCAAACATGAAGTGGAAACGGCACAGCTACCATATGATGAAGCTAAGTGGCTGAATCAGATGCTGACATCGAAGCTCGTAAAACGGCGCATAGAAGACGGTAGCTATGAGAAGGTGCTTATCAGCGATATCACATCTGAAGTATCGGACTCTGACAAGGAACTTATCCGTCTGAAGTTCACATGGAAATATGCCGATGGCAATGAATGGTTATAATATATGAACAGTATTCACATTTCAACAGCAAGGCTCATTCTGAACAGGCCTGAGCCAGTAGATATCAGACTCTGGACTTCCAAAGGGGAAATCCAAGAATGGAAACGATGCATCTGCATCAAGTACGACCACTATAAAGGTACGCGAAAATTCAAATTGCTGGACAGCAATCAGATTCGTATGACAAGAGAGGTACAGGTCTTCATGCTGAACGGCATGGAGGTCTATATGTAGCTGCAAAACAGCACATTTTTCTTGTAGATGCCGAATAATTCAGAATTATTTCGTACCTTTGCACCCGGAAAGTTGTTGCGCAAAGGTGCAGCCTTTCTTACTGCTCTTGCATACGTGCACCCGCAGTACTCTTATTGGAAATACGAAGCGACGCGCTTCTGTCTTGAAAATCTGAATCCGGAAAATTCATAAGCATACAAGACGGAGTACGACGGTTCACGTATATACGTGGGCTTGTCGTCTCATTGTCTGTATGCGGGGGTCTTTCCGGAACCCAGATTTTCAGGCTTTGGGATACGCAGGCCCATGTTTTGTTTGCGTACCAGAAAGACAGATCGTAAGCTTTAGAGATATTTTGCTAGGATAATAGCCGCCTGTGAAGGTAGCTTTATCCGCGGTCATGCATAGCCATTTTATGCATGTACCGTTTCTAAAAACAATTTTGGAAGTGGCTTTCTGCGAAGAGGGTCACTTTTTTGATGTCTTATAATTGACGAAAAAATGGCGCGGCACCGAGGTTGGTGTCGCGCTAATGTTTTTAAGAGTACCAAATAGATGGCATAGGCTTCTTCACACTCGATTCAACCTTCTTCTGGTTGGCCGTCATCTTCTCATCTTTTGATTCCGTCTTTGTATACATAGGTCTGTTGGTTTTGGTTATTGCAAATATAGGAAATATTTTATATTATTATTCTCATAATGACCAATTTTTAGGGCAGATTAACATAATTATATTGATTGTTGTATTTCTATTCACGGAATATCCAAAATATGTTGAATATCAGGGTAGATGTAATACGAAAATTCTGTGTCTTTTCAGAATCATAACCTCTCTATTATCTTTGCAGCAAAAAAACTAAAGATATGAATCAAGACCTTTCCTTTAACTCCGTAGAAGTTATTCCTGACTTGAAAGCCAGTGCTGCTTTCACAGTCAACTCATCCGAGGTGTTCCGTGAACAGTCGGATATCATACCCGTCAAGATAGATGAGGGATATGAATATATGCCTTGGGGTGCCGACAACGAGATGCCCTACAAAATACTGGAGCTTATCGAGTCGGACGAGACACTCTCTACTTGTCAAATCTTCAATGCAGAAGTCTGCTATGGCTCAGGCTTGGTGTATGACACCGCAGAAGCCAAGCGGAAGGTACAGCAAGAGGTGCAGCACTTCCAGATGGATAACGACATCGCCTCGTATTTCCTTGGTGTCTGCCAGGACTTCAAGCATTTCGGATTTTGCGTATCGGTCATCATCCTCAATGGCGACGGCTCTCAAATTGTACGCATTCTCCGAAAGGAGGCATGCTATTGTCGCTTTGCTCCTGCAGAGAAAGATGGGCGCATCCCATATCTTCTTTATGCCAACTGGCGTAAGAGCATCAGCTCGAAGGATGATGTGGAGAAGATAGAGCTTCTGGACTTCCATTCTCCTTGGTGCGACTTGCAGGAGCGATTGGGGAAGTCATCTACTTGTCCCAGCCATCCTGCAGCTCATAGTCATTCGAAAACAAAGACTCGTAAGTTCGCCATTGTTTCTCGTGTGCCGACTCCTGACAGTACGTATTACCCAATCCCGTATTATGGGGCTTTGTTCAAAGGGAATTGGTATAACATCAAGAAACTGATTGGCATGGCCAAGGAGGCGAAGCTGAAGAACTCAGCGCCTATCAAGTATCACATTGAGATTGCCAATCGCTACTGGGACGACATCTTCAAGGCGGAGGCAATCACCGACCGCAAAAAGCAGATGGAAAGGGTAGTGGAGGAGAAGGAGAAAATCATCAACTTCCTCACTGGCATGGAGAACTCAGGCAAAGCGCTGTTCTCAACGTTCTATGTGTCTCCAGACGGAAAAGAGCAGCACGACGTGGTCATCAACAAAGTGGAAACGGATAAGGAGGGCGGCGACTGGTCAACGGACATCATAGAGGCTGTCAACATGATGTGCTTCACATTGCGCGTACATTCGAACCTTGTGGGTTCTGTGCCTGGCAAGAGCCAGAGCAACAATAGCGGTAGCGACAAACGTGAACTCTATACCATCGCCCAAGCCCTCCAAAAACCGTACCACGACCTGCTGTTCACCGTCCATTATATAATAATAAGGTATAATGGATGGGAAGGTGTGAAGCCTGATTGCCCGTTCATCATGCTCTCCACCTTGGACGAGAACCGCGATGCTAAACTTGTTACACCTAATAAATCCGTAGAAGAATGAAACTGATCACTACAGACGAGCAGCTGCGCATGCTCATACCTAATGTACTGGCCACCGTAGAAGGTGAACCCACATTGATTGAAAAGCTTTACCCATACCTCGAGACTGCCGAGCAATGGGCTATAGACACCTTCGTTCCGGAAGCTATCTTTAATGAGATTGCCGAATCCAATAGCTTCGGACCTAATGAGCGTTTCCGTTACCCTCTGGAAAAGCTCGTAGCCTGTCACGCCTACATGACCGCCATCCCTTCGTTCGATTTGGTGTTAACGCCAAACGGCTTCGGTATCGTCTCGAATCAGAACGTGGTTCCTGCGTCGCGTGAGCGTGTTGACGCGCTGATCACTTCTCTGGAGTCTCAACGCGACGCCGCCATCGAAGCGTTCATTCTCCGTCTCTCCAGTCGTTCTGATTGGCGGGAATCAGCACAGGGCAAATACTTTGGAGCCACGATGTTTCCGTTCCTGAACCTATGTCGTCGCCTCGCCATCCGTGAACATATCTGGGATAGCTATCAGCAGCTGCATGAACGTCTCATCAAGATAGAGAACGTTCTGGCTTATACATACTTCTCACAGGAACAGATGCAAGTCTTTCGCAGCTACGTCATCACTCAGGGCCGAACAGCCAAGCAGCTTGAAGACCAGGTTATCCGCTCCCTGCAATCCTATGAACTCCAGTTATTGACGGACATACAAGTTCATCCTCAATGTTACTACGACCTAGTAAACATCATTCGAGAACATGAAGAGGTTTTTCCTGCCTGGCACAGTTCACCTGTCGCAGATCTGTATAAACCAAAAATCTTCGAGAACAAAAAAAAGTCATCCGCCTATTGGTTTTAGGCGGATTTTTCGTACCTTTGCACTATGATTACAGCAGAAGCATATACAAGAAAGGCATATAAGAACGCATCAGAAGATTTTGTTCGTGGAGCCGTATGGACAGTAAATAAAGTAGTTGCCGATGTCGTTAAAAATAGGCAACCTACTTATAAAGAGGATATTGAAGCTATACTCAAATATGAGAAAAGCCTCCCTGACTTAATAGCTGCCGAGAAAGAATCGTTTGAATTCAATCGTGGCGCATCATGGGGATTCCAGAGATTTATCCTGGACCCAGCTAAAGACGAATCGTTGGATTATGCAGATAGGTTGATGGCTATAGGTGGTTTCCCTGCTGACTATATACAATCAGAAGAAGATGCTTTACGTATTTATGAATCTCTTCCAAAGAACGACGATAATCAGCAAGCAATAGACCATCTTCGGAAAGAAATTGCTTGGGCAAAGGATATAGAAGCTAATAAAAACTGGGAATAGAAAATAGATGAAGAAAAAAGACTTGATTCCACAATACCTGCAGGACGAGTGTAAGAACTTGGTCCCTCAGAAAGATACCTATACGAAGGAGGAGATTAACCAAATTAGCCGCGACTTCGATTATGTACTGAAGCAGAGAAAACAGCTGAAAGAAGCAGAAGAATATGGAGCTATCCCCAAAGAGGAAGCGGCAATCACCAACGTAATTCTGATGGCTAAGCAATACGTCATTCAGGAAACGATGAAGGATGCGCTCAGATACTTGCGGCAGGAAAAGGAAAAAATCGAAATCCAAATAAAGAAATTACAACAAAGCAACTAAGTATATGGATGTTGAATATCACAACAGAAAACCGCAGGAAGACGTTCCTGTGGACCAGATTATTCACTACATTGTAAAAGACTATCAGCGTATGTTCCTCACGTTTAACGACATGAAGGAACGGGCAGAAAAGGCTGAAGCAAAAATAGAAGAGCTGAAGAAAAAGTATTTTACACAGATTGAGAACAGGGGTAAGGATCCTAAATCTCAAGAGAAAATCAAACAGCTCGAAGAAAAGCTACAGAATGCACAGCAACAGAACAGACTACTGGCCAACGCAATCATAGCCCAGAACACTGGTGATGGATTGCCTGGCAATTTGTCGCAGGCCATGGGCTATCCCGGTGACATTAAGGAAGTGGAAAAGAAAATGGGTACTCAGCTCAGCGATGCTTTCGTGAAGCTCAATGCTGCGGAAGCACGAATGATAAAGTGCATGGAAATCTTGGAAACTTTCAATGTACAGAATCCTGATTCCCTTCAGTTAAAATGCTTCATTACAAAATTCTCAAGGACCTTCGGACAAATTGACTCAGCTACTACACGCATCTAGAACTTCTACAAACTTGTTAATGGCATTCCTATGTTATGAAGAAACTACAAATACCAATATGTAGGTATTGCACGATTCGGAATTTCACCGTACCTTTGCACCGACATATCAACCACATAATCAGT
>Ga0310695_10002662_pt1 | contig 37027 bp, 55 predicted proteins | sample RumenRJG_04DNA_FD_203882 | JGI IMG/M metagenome (GOLD analysis project Ga0310695, IMG submission 203882) | Bovine rumen microbial communities from Lethbridge, Alberta, Canada - RJG_04 (v2) (version 2) | ecosystem: Host-associated > Mammals > Digestive system > Stomach > Rumen | place: Canada...
CGACGTCCGTAGCTCGAGGCCTTCGGGGGCTCTGCACAGCAGCAGCGGCAACGGCGCCTACAATTCGAACGGGCAGGTGCTCGGCCTGACAATCGGGGCCTAAGCCCCGCAATCCGGCGATGAGGGGAGCGGAAGCCGACCGGCGCACCGCTTCCCGGACTTCAGAGAGGAGAACAGATGAGGGATAAGAAACCGGAAGAAGACAGAAAAGAGCTGCCTATAGCCCTGCGAGAAACGATAAAGCTTGCAGAAGAAACATATCGCCTGATTGGAGACGAAGACATATTCCCGAAAAAGTCACGATGGATAATATCGCATGAGATATCAAAAATCGTGAACCGGGTACATACGACGGCGATGTTCGCAAACGGAATCGACATAGATCGCGCACTGGAAGCAGAAAAGCCGATGCTGTATTTGATCAGAATGACATCGCTCGCACTGACGCTCGCGTGGATGCATTCGCTTGATGCAAAGATGAGCCTGTCGCTCGATGTACTGAACACCAACGGGAATAAGTATGAAGTATGGGGCAGGCAATATCTGAGAACGAGGCACTGTATCCAGGACTGGAGGAGGGCGGATATCAATCGATACACAGATAGATATGGCAAGCTCGGCACTCTGGGCACCAGAGGAATAGCAGCTCTACTGTCGAAAGTAATAGAAGGTATTATCGGTTAGCATAGCAGCCGTAATGCAGGGAATCTGCTAAAGGTCGCCGAACTCGAATGCGTCCAACTCCGACAACGTCCGTAACTCGAAACCTTCGGGGGCTCTGAACAACAACAACGCCAACAATTCGAACGGGCAGGTGCTCGACCGTGAGAAAGCGAGATATCAAGTAGGGAAACCGAAAGCAGTGCACTCACACAGGGAGCAGATTTCCTGATCCAACAGGACAAAAATAAGCCGTGCCGGGAAAGTCAAAACCCGAGAGGAAACTCTACGCTATATGCTGCACACCGCACTGCGGCGACCGTGATCCGCAGATGCCGATCACGAACTCAGGAAGAGGATAGATGGGAGAACAATTTGACAAGGCCGTCTCGCTTCACGAGCTATGCAAGGGAGCGAAGAAATGCAAAAAGAACGTCTCAAGGAAAAACTACGTTATGCAGTTTTACATTACGAGAGTATCATCCTGCACGAGGCTTCGAGATGAAATAATAAACGGCAAATACAAGCTGCGCAAAGGGAAAATAGTCAGAATATACAGGCCTAAGAGAAGAGAAGCGATTGCACCCTGGTACAGAGACAGAGTCTGGCAGAGATGCATGGTCGACAACGGAATCTATGATGACCTCACTCGCGGATTCATTCCTAACAATTTCGCCTGTCAGAAAAACACTGCCAAGCATAAGAAAGGAACTGATGCGGCGATAAGAAAAGTCATAGCCGCGCTCCAGGATCTACATAGGAAGGCTCCCGGCAAACCTGTATATGGCGTTCACCTCGATATCAAAAAGTTCTTCCCGTCCACACCTCATAAAGAAGTCAAGAAGCTCGACAGAAGAAAGATCTCAGACGATGCGTTCCTGCCATTCCTTGAGGAACTCATTGAGAGCAATAAGGACGAAAGACCCAAAGAAGAAATAGAAGCCGATCCTTTTGGGGAACGCGGCACTGGTCTTGGAAGCCAAATCAATCAACTACATCAGGTGGCGCTGCTCGATCACATCGATCACAAAGTTTCAGAGATCGCACCATACTATTTCAGATACAATGACGATTTTCTGATTCTTAGCTTATGCAAGGAAGATCTCCGCACGGCGACAGAAATAATAGAAGCGGAGCTCAAATTGATGGGGCTGACAATGACCAACAAGGCAGGCATATTCAAGACGCAAAACGGATTCTACTATCTGCGAAAGAGATTTATTCTGAAAGACTCGGGCAAAGTCATCATCAGACTACATCCGGAAACTTTGCGAAATGAGCGGAAAGCTCTCAAGCAACTGAAAAGGGAAGTCGATGAAGGGAAAAGGACTATGGAATTTGTCCGAATGCATTATCAGAGCTTCATAGCCAATGCGGAATACGCCGGCGATGGCCCGATCAGAGCGATGGACAAGTATTACACCGAGCTATTCAGGGAACACCCTGTCTACAAAAGAAAGAAGAGGTACATATATGGGCGTGATTCAAACACCGGAAGAAAGAGCCCTCCTGCTCGAACAGGAGAACAAGCGCCTCAAGGAAGAACTTGAAAAGTCTGAGGCAAAAATCGACTATATCGCATGCATGAACTATCCGGAGATCCTCGATGATGATGAGCCGGAAGAAGAGGAGGAAGAAGATGAGCCAGAAAGTCTATGAGACCGCAATGAAGAATTATCCGCTCAGGTGGTCGAGAGAGATGCTCGACACGCTCCTTAGAAAAAAGAAGCTCACGCAGGCGGAATATGACGCGATACTCGAAGCGAATGGCGAAAGCAATGAATGACATCGAGTATCAGGAAAGCCTCTCGAAGATGACCATCCCAGAGCTCATCGAGAGCATCGTGCAGCTGACAGAGACATACAACGAGCATCTGACAATACTGACACATGAGATTCTGATCAGGTCAATGCAGCAGGCTGAATAATTATTCATAATAATACGCACGGAAAACGCACGGAAACACACGCCGTGCGTTTTTGTGCATCTGAACAAAGGGAGGAGAACCTATGAACTACATATTTTTAGTTATTGTCGTGCTGGCGGTCGTCGCTGTCCTGGCGATAGCCGCTTTCACAAGTTTCGCGCTCGATAACGAGCATTTTGACCGCCTGAAGTGGCTGGCAATGAAGTGGCACTACATAACTGCCTTCGTTGCTCTGCTCGTCAAGCTATTCGAATTCCCATATGGCATGGAGACCGTCCTGATCGTGGCGGGCATCGGTGCATTGATGGCAGGTCTGCTCGGAGTGAGTACAAAAAACTACTACGCTGAACAACTTCAGACAACATTCAACAGTGAATCGATAGAAGAAATGATGAGCGATTTCGACGAATGTTTCGAGCAGGAAATGGAGGAGAACAATGAAAACGAGGAAGACCCTTCCAAAGAACAATAAATATTACATCAGAAAAGTCTCCGGAGGACTCAACGGAGCTGTCGCGGGCAATCCGACTATAGCGGGAGCGAACGTCCTCGCGAACTGCGTCGGATATGCCAATGGCAGATTCAATGAATCCATAAATGATCCGGAACTGACCGGGAAGGTGCTCGCATTCCATTACCAGCTCGTATGCAATGCGGAGAACTTCATAGAGTCCGCAAAGAATCAGGGACTCAAGATATCAAAGGTCCCGGTCCAGGGCGGCATCATGGTGTGGCAGAAAGGAGCCACTCTCGGAGGCAGAGACGGTGCAGGCCATGTCGCATTCGTCGAGGAGGTATATGAGGATGGATCCATTCTCACATCCGAGTCCGGATGGGGATCGAGGGATTGGGCCTTCAAGAACCTCAGGAGGACGAACAACGACGGAAGATGGGGGCAGAGCTCCGCATACAAGTTCAGAGGCTGCATAATCAATCCGTACATAGACGGGAAGCCAGTGCCAATCCCGAAGCTGGTGATCGATGGCGTAGGCGGATCTTCAACAGTCTGCGCAATGCAGAAATTCTTCGGGACTCCGGAAGACGGAGTCATTTCTGGGCAGTCAAAATCACAGAAAAGCAGCTATCCGGCACTGACCTCGGTGTCCTTTGGAAGCGGAGGGTCAGTCTGCATCGTAAAGCTGCAGGAATGGTGCGGAGCGGATCCAGACGGATATCTCGGACCGAAGACTGTCAAGAAGTGGCAGACAAAGCTCGGAGTGGCCGCAGACGGCATCTTCGGCAAGAAATCCATGAAGGCATGGCAGAAGTATCTCAACAGCCAGCTCTTCAAAGATGACAAGCAGAAAGAGCAGAAAGCAGAACCGAAGAAGGAGGAGCCTGCACCGGCGAAAACGGACTATCTCGTGATCGATGTCTCCGAATTCCAGAAAGCTATCGACTGGCAGAAGGCCAAGGCTGCTGGAATCAAGGGCGCTATAGTGAGATGCGGATATCGCGGATACGAAAAAGGCACCCTGAAAGAAGATGCGATGTATCTCAATCACATCCGGGGAGCGGCCAAAGCAGGCCTCAAGGTAGGCATCTATTTCTTCACTGAGGCCATCAACGCCAAAGAAGGGAAGGAGGAGGCTGCATACGCGATCAAGCTCCTGAAAAAAGCAGGAGTCGCTATCTCATATCCTATAGCGATAGACACTGAGGCCATCAACGCCAAGAACGTGAGAGCCAACGATCTGAGCAAGGCAAAGAGGACGGAAGTCATCAAAGCCTTCTGCGAAGAGATCAAGAACCAGGGATACGAGCCAATGATCTATGCATCGACGAGCTGGCTCAACAATAAGCTCGACATGAGCAAATTGCCATACAAAGTGTGGTGTGCACAGTATTACAAAGAATGCCAGTACAAAGGCAATGTCGTGATGTGGCAGTACACTTCGGAAGGGAAGGTCAATGGAGTCAGCGGCGTGGTAGACATGAATCACTGCTATATGGAAGGCGCCGAGACAAAGCCTGCAGAAGCACCCGCAGGGGAAACTGTAGTCGCAGTCGCTCAGCCCGTAGCGAAGTCATATTCAGGGAAGCTGCCTACACTCAGGCTGACCAAAACCACCGAGGAGGTTATAGCCGACGCCATCAAATTCGCAAGATGGATAACCGGAGATAACCGCTTCGGATACGGCCGCATGGGTGGCGCTAAGTATAAAGGCACCAAGGAGTATAGCATAACTCACAGCGGCGGCTGCCATTTCTGCGGAAGCAATGCCAGCAAGATCTCAAAGGCGAAAAAAGCAGGCCTGAAAGATCCTGAAGAGTGGGAATACACTTATGTATGCAATACATTCGTGCATGCCTGTTATGCTCACGCCGGCGTCATGTCGATGCTCAAGGCAAGAGGTCATGCATGGTGGATCGGCGAATATCAGAAGTCGAAACACTGGAAAGAGATCAAGAAGCCGAAGAAAATCACGGACTGCCAGCCTGGCGACGTGTTTGCATGGGATTCTCATTTCTGCCTATACCTCGGAAACGGTAAGGGAGCAGAAGCCACATCCGGAGGCGGAAATCCAGCCGCAAGCAAAGAAGCATGGGCGAAATCGATCCGCATCTGTGATTTCTCGAGGCATTTCAAAGCGGCGACTCATATATTCAGGTATATTGACACCGTCGATTCGACAGCTCTCATCAAATATGGTGAAGTTTCGAATCGCGTCATGCTGCTTCAAAAGTTCCTGAACTGGTATGGCAATTACAAACTCGCTGAAGACGGCATATTCGGAGATGCAACACTGAAGGCTGTCAAGGCATTCCAGAAGAGTGCCGGCATCAAGGTGGATGGTATTGTAGGATCGGAGACCATCGCGGCGATGAAAAAGGCGGTGAAGTGATATGGCTGAAAAAATATTACTCGGAGTGCTCGGCGGCGGAAATCTCATCCTGTTCATAAAGTTTCTCATTGAGCGCCATGACAGGAAGAAGGAACGCGAAGAGGATAATGCACTCGGCGGGATCCAGGACCGCCTAACGAAGATTGAGAAGGACGGGATCAGGACGCAACTCCTGTTCCTGATCCTGATCAGGCCTGAGGAAAGTGCGGAGATCCTGAAAGTCGCAGAATATTATTTTGTAAAGCTCAAGGCTAACTGGTACATGACTGGATTCTTTAAGAAATGGTGTGACGAGCGCGGACTTGAGCCGGAATGGTTCGACGATAAAGAATAGTCGCCCATGAGGGCGAGCGATCAACCCTCTTTACAATATCATCTGCATGCGAGAAGCCCGGCAAGGCCTTATGGTCTGCCGGGCTTTTTGCATGCCTGAAAAACATTCAAGACCTATGAACAAATAAATAGACCTCGATTCCGTCAAATGCAGATCCGCATCCGGTCGTCTCCTCAATAAGGATATAAACCTTATCAAAGGGCTCAGCAAACAGATCTCCATACTGAGCATTGCTATCATATAGAACACCGACCTTATTATTCTCCACATACACTTCCAGAACCCCGAAAGGATTGGCACGAAGACCGCTGACTTCCCTGCAAATCAATCGGATCTGCGAACCTCTCTTAATGTCAAAGGGACGTCGCTGCCCGCTAACGCGAAAATGCTCAATTCCATCAGCTATGCCAGGAACCTGATAGGTCGTGAGCCGATATCTTTTATAGCCCTTAAATGTACCGGATTGAGAAAATTCCCGGTCACTAATGACGCGCTCTGATATGTTCCGGGACGGAGCAGCAGAGCTCGCTGCAACATTTCTTTTTCCGAATAATAATCCCATAATTAACTCCAATATCGCGAAATAACCTTCACAAAATCATCACATAAATAAATAAATAGGTCCTTGACTTATATAATATAATCATGCTATTTAATATACAAGTGGTAAACGCATAGAGGCTTCAAGGGCCTCTTAAAAAATCGGTATCAATTCTTCCGAAAATTATGATTCTCGTTTCAATTGATCTCCGATAGGGCATATATACAGACAAACCCATGCGGTTACCATTAAAGGTAACCGCTATTTTATTTTCAGGAGATGAAGGAGTGAACGCCATGCAAAAGCACAGTATTAAGCAGGTTGAGGCCGTTACGGGCAATACGCCGCAGGAGCTGGCCAACAACTACAACGAAGCCATGAAGAGGCTTCAGGGATGCCATCCAACAGACGAATGGCACGGCGACGTCGTTTATATTTATTACTTCACCGAGGAGACCGTTACAGAATGTCTCGCAGACGAATTCGAGCTAATGGGGGAAACGCATACATGCGGCGAGTGTCCCTTTTGCACGAAGAAGCTGAACCGTCATGGCGAAGTAGATGTCAGATTCAAATGGGCCGTCTGCGGCAAGACCGGAGAATCGGTCACAGTAAAAGAATCCGCATGCGACATACTCTACAGCATTTTAGACACAAGAATCCAAGAAGGAAGGCAGGAAGGAATGAATAAGGACGTAAAAATCAAAATGATCCAGTTTGATGTAGACCAGAGGATGCTCGCTGCTCAACTCGGAGTGTCACAGCCGAGGATCTCACAGATACTCAATCGTGAGATGTCAGAAGAGCTTCATGACAAAGTTATGAATGCCATTGAGGAGTGCGCACTCAGAACCTCCGCCGAAGTATAGAGCCAGCAAGAAAGGAGAACCGTCATGACATGCAAGAACCCAAGCGAATGGAGAGTCAGCTGCAATCCCGTTGCCGGAAAGACATTCTATCAGGTCTACAGAATCAAAGATCTCGACGAAGTAGACCACAGCGGAAACCGCGAAACCAGAGGCGGACTGTATGAGCACCGCGAGGATGCCGAGAGGCTCGCAGCCACACTGAATGCAGAGGAGGGCAGAAAATGAGCGATGAAGAAATCAGGCAGATCCTCATAGAGAGGAAGAGGCAGGCAAGAAAAACCGAGAGAAGAGAAGAAATCAAAGAGTTCGTCGGAGATGCGCTCGCCTGGATCTGCTGGGCAGGACTCGGATACATGGCATTTCTCGGAGCATACATGATAGGAGGCTAACAATGGCGGAAATCACTTGCGAAATCAAAAGGCACGTCGGAGTGCTGAGCGAAAATCCAAAGACCGGATGGAGGACCGAAGCGAATATCATCGCGTGGAACGGAGGCCCTGAGAAGCTGGACATCAGAACATGGAGCCCGGACCACGAAAGACGCACAAAGGGAATCACGCTCAAGATTGAAGAAGCCAGGGAGCTCAGCGCAGCCCTCGCAGATATTTTCAGGGGGTAGGCCATGGGATTAACGAAAGAACAGACGGCGGGATACAGACAAAGCCGCATCCTGCAGATGGTATCGAAGCCGGGCGGAGCGACGAGCTCCAGACTGGCAGAACATTTCAAGGTAGGCCGGGGAGAGATCATCAACGACATCAGGGCTCTCAGGGCGAAGGGGTATCCAATACAGACATCCTCAATGGTGACGGAAGGCGGAATGTATGTGGCACTGTTCGAAATGCCGCGTATCCCAGAGAAGTCCTCGAGGAATACACATGCAGCATCTGCGGAATAACCATAGAGACCTGCCACCAATGGGGGCCAAGATGCAAGAAGACCGGCCGCAGAGTATGTGATCACTGCTGCTACAGATGTGACTATCACGTCAGCTGGTCCGGACTATGGAAGTGCGAATACACAACTCCGGAAGACAGAAGAGAAGCAGCAAGGCAGAGAGCACAGCAGAGATTCGAGGATGAGAATCGCAGGATCTCCGAAGCATTCAACAAAAGAAGAAAGGAACAGGCCAGAGAGCGGGCAATCAAAGCCGCGAAAGCAAAGGCCAGACAAGAAAGGAAGAACCCGGGCGGGCGCCAAAAGTATTGAACCTCCTTTCTGAAAATACCGATGAATAACTATACATGCTGATACGTTAGCTACAATCCGCCCGGATTCTCATATGGCGCTTAGTGTAATGGCAGCACAGATCGCTTGCACTGATCAGATTCGGGTCCGATTCCCGAAAGCGCCACCCTAATTATCACAACATTTTCAGAAGGAGAACCGCCATGACAGACAAAGCAATAGAGAAGATCACAAGAGAAGCCATGGAGATCAATGATCCCGTGGCTTTTGGTATTGAGGAACATCTGACAGGAATGTGCACCACGAATACAGTGGCCATGAAGATCCTGGAGGATGATAAGAAGCTCAAGGAAATTTACGACAAAGTATGGTCAGAAGCACGCAGGGGGAGAAAAGGAAACTGCGCATACATCCCTCCGGAAGAGGTCTATGCGATGGTCGATGAATACTACGGCCTCAATAATAAGGTCACCAACAGACAGCGCTCGTCAGCGGACAGAGCCAACATCCTCGACCTGATCTAAGGAGGCCGGCCATGACAGACGAAGAAATCAGAAAGAAAGTAGTCGCGAAGATGCCGAAGGATCTCACCGACATCGAGGACTTCATCCGTCAGCAGTGCATCTTCGGAGAATATATCCTCTACGACGGAAAAAAGAACAAAGCATACTGCACAGCCTGCGGCACTGAGTACGATCTCGTCCCGAGAGAATTCTCGGGAATGCACGGAAGAAAATGCGAATGCCTGCTCTGCGGCAACACTGAAACGATAGCCCTGTCAGCTGGCAGAGGCAGGCAGAAGCTCTCGGAATTCTTCCGACTCATCTCCTACGGCAGGAGAGGCCGGACTGTATGGGCGGCCCTGTGGGAAATCGAGGTCAACTTCGAGAAGTATGGCGCTCCGGAGATACGAAAGCATCTGAGAGCGATATACAGATTCAACTCCAAGAAACAGGAAGAATTCAAATGCGATTGGGGCTGGTTCAACGGACCGCACTGGCACGAGGTAAAAAGCATCAGGGTGCCTGCACCACCATGCGCGATGGGGATGTGGTACACGAAATATGACACTACATTCGGCAAAGTAGACAACCTGCAGGATGTGATGGAGAAGAGTGATCTCAAATACCTGCATATTCCTGAGCTATATCTGATGACACCAGAAGAATCGATTATGTGGCTGCGCGACGCATCAAGATTCAAAAGCGTGGAGCTGCTCTGGAAAGCAGGGTTTAAGAAGCTGGTCGAAGCAAGGATGAAGGACTACGCGAAGAACGCCGTCTACTGGAAGGCCGACAGCCTCGAGAAGGCCCTGAGGCTGCCGAAAAGATGGATCAAGTATCTGCGGCCGCTGAATCCCGAGAACAACGAGCTCAAAGCATTCCAGCAGCTCACAGAGGAAGAGAAGCGCGTAGTCTATTGGCCGGTAGTCCGGGAGATGGCTCAGTATCACAGCTACAACGGGAACACATACAGAGGCGAAGTCGAAGCGATCATGCCGATGCGCAAGTGGATGCAGTACATCGGGTCCCAGGGTGCTGATCCCGACATAAGTCGCCCGCATTTCCTCGGCGATTACAAGGACTATATAAGGATCGCCACGATGCTCGGCATGGATCTCAGCAGAAAAAGGATACGCTTCCCGAAGGACCTGAAGGCCGCCCACGATGAAGCATCGTCCCGATATAAGGCTGAGAAGGACTCCATCAAAGATGCAGCGATAGCGAGCGCAGCATGGAAAACAGACTATCAGGACGAAGCGCTCATGGTGATCCCTGCCATGTCACAGGAGGATCTGAACAAAGAGAGCGCAGTCCTCAACCACTGCGTCCATACATACGGCGATAAGCTCATGAATGGGAGGACATGGATATTCTTCATCAGACAGAAGACAGCTCCGGATATTCCGTATTACACACTCGAAGCATCCCCTGTCGATGGCCATATGGTCCAATGCAGAGGAAATCACAATAAAAGCATGACCGATGAGGTCTCAAGATTTACGAATAAATTCATCAGTCATCTACAGAAAGAAATCATCACAGAAAGGAGAGCGATGAAATGTCAGACAGCATAGTGGAAGCGAAATATCAGATCGTCCAGGAAAGGTCCCTGCCGGTCATTGCATCAGAGATACATCAGATCGAGAGGACCGTCTACGGTGTGGCCATGGACGGGGCTATACAGATCGGCGAAAAGCTGAAAGAGGCACAGGGAATGGTCCCTGCCGGCGAATGGGTAAAGTGGCTCAGCGAAAACCTGAACTACTCGCAGCGCCAGGCGTACAACTTCATGGAAATCGCCAGCAATTATGGAGACTCAAATAGCCCGTATTTCAATTTGCAGACGTCTGCAAACCTCAGTATTTCCAAGGCTTTGGAGCTTTTGAGGCTCCCAGATGAAGAGGTCGAAAACTTCGCAGAAACACATGATATTGAGAACGAATCGGTCAGGAGTCTCAAGGATCAGATCTCTCAGCTGAAAAAAGAAAAGACCGAAGCGGAAGAAAGAGCACGCGAAGCTGAGCAGGCATCGTCATCAGTAAATGATGAAGAGGTAGCGAAACTCCGCGAGCGCGAGCAGGAACTCGAGCAGAGCGTCAGGAACACTCTCGAGAGAGAGTCAGACCTCCAGATAAAGCTCGACAAGGCCAAGGAAGACCTCAAAAAAGCAAAGGCCAAGCTGAAGGAATCTGAAGCGGCCAAGGATGAGGAAATTCAGGACAGACTTGCAAAGGCATCTGCAGAACTCGAAGAGAAGGCGAAGGCAGATGCCCACGCAGAGGCAGAAGAAGAGCTTCAGAAGCAGAAAGAAAAGATCAGCCATCTGACAGAGCAAGTGGAGAAGCTCGAAGCCGAGAAGGCGAAGCTGAGCAATACTTCACTGATGGAATTCAAGGTCATGGTCGATCAGCTCCAGGACATCTATTTCAAAATCAACGACATGATCACAGAACAGAATGAACATGATCCGGAGCTCGGGCTCAAGATGCAGAACGCCCTGCAGAAGCTGATAGAGGGGTGGAGACCATGAACTTCAGCAGAAAACTGACGAGAGAAGCAGAAAGATATAAGCAGAGGCAGAGACAAGAGGAAGCCCGCAAGAAAAGAGAAGGCGAAGGCATCCTCGTGCACGGGGCTATGAAATACAGATGCAGGGATTGCGGGTACGAGTGGTGGATGTTCCTCGAGAAGGGTCTCGAGGATCCCGCCTACAGAAAAACAGAGCACCATAAGCCAGTACCATTCGCGACCATCTGCGGAAAGTGCCAGGGCATAGCATATGACGTATCCGGCTATATACCGATTCCAGAGCCAGAGCAATATGTCCCTCTACCATACGGCGAAAGCTATTTTGCTAATTACAGTCACAGAGATTGCGGGTACGCCATCCTGGCGCCGAAAGACAGATGAGGCGGAGCAAGGATGAAGGAGCAGAAGATAACAGAGTAGACGGAAAGAGAGGGCGAGTGATGATTAAGAAGGACGCACAGGATTTAGTCGAAAGACTTGATGATATACATGCAAGATTAGAGGACATCATACAGGATTACATGAACGAGTACGCAACATACGGATGGGATGCCACCTGCACCGACATTGTAAATATAGCGGCTTCTGTAGACTGCGTGACGTTACAGCTGAAATACGCAAAGGTGGAGGATTGGCATGAAGATACATTACCAATGCAGTAACTGCGGACAGAAGTTTCAAACATCCGCAATGATCGGTGTTCCTGATGGGATGTACATAAGCGGATGCAGAGCGGTGGGCGATGCGTTCTACTGCGAGGAATGCGTAAAGACATGGGCGGACAGGAACGGTAAGCCGTTCGATGAGCAGTACGCAATGCCGATAAAGATGTTCACAAGATGGTGGAACAACATGGTCGATGAACAGGCAAGGCTTGAAAGCAAGCTCGACAAGGTAAAGGTTTACAAGGTGATAAACGGAGTGTATGTGGAGGGATAGACATGTATTTAACGCCTGATAACGCACATGAGTTGATTGGCAGAAGTCTTGATGCAAGTAAGCGCATCTTGGGGGCATATCCGTATACAGTCATCCAATTTCCAGACGGCACATATGGAGCGATGGACAGGGTTGGTGTGTGCATACCTGTAAGCAACGACAGATTTAATCAAGTATGGTTTGACATAATTGATGGCAAATCGCAGACGGAAAGAGAAGGCGAAGGCATCCTCGTGCACGGGGCTATGAAATACAGATGCAGGGATTGCGGGTACGAGTGGTGGATGTTCCTCGAGAAGGGCCTCGAGGATCCTGCCTACAGAAAAACAGAGCACCATAAGCCGGTACCATTCGCGACCACCTGTGGAAAGTGCCAGGGCATAGCATATGACGTATCCGGCTATATACCGATTCCAGAGTCAGAGCAATATGTCCCTCTACCATATGGCGAGAGCTATTTTGCAAATTACAGTCACAGGGATTGCGGGTACGCCATTCTGGCACCAAAAGACAGATAGGAGGCGCGATATGGCTATATGCAAAGGCTGCGGAGCAGAGATCTTCTGGATCAGGACCAGATACGGCAAGTCGATGCCGGTCGATGAGAAGCCCGTCCCATATTTCAAAGGAGACAATGCCAAAATCGTCACAGACGACGGAGATGTAGTCAGGGGTAATCTCGACGGCCCTGAAGAGGACTTCATCGGATTCGGATACATCTCACATTTCGCGACATGCCCGAAGGCAGGCAAATTCCGGAGGAAAAGAACATGAGCACCATCGGCAAAATAATTCTACTAACGATAGGAATCTTCTTCGCCATCCTCGGATATGCATGCTGCATGGTAGCACAAACATCCGACGAGATGGCCGAGAGAATGTATAGAGACTACGAAAAATGGAAGCAGAAGAAAGAGAGGGAAAAGAAGTAATGGACATGAAAAAGCTCGAAGAGATCCTCAGGCACTATAGCTCTGAGGCTCAGATCGTCAAGAGCATCGAAGAATTGGCAGAGCTGCAGGCGGAGCTGGCCAGACTGCTGATCAAACAGGGCGACGTCAAGAAGACCACAAGCGAGATCGCAGATGTGCTCATTATGGTCAATCAGCTCACGATCATACTCGACATAACTCCAGAAGACCTCGAGAACTGGATCAAGTTCAAGATCGATAGGCAGCTTGAAAGAATCAGGGAACAGGAACAGGCAGGGGCAGACTGCGGATGGAGGAAACCATGAAAGACTTGATATTCGACATATTCAACGCCCTGGCAGAGACGGCCATGGAAAAGAATCATGATATTGAACTCAGATATGAGAACAGCCATCACGAAGGCAAGACAATCATATCATCGAGCAATAGCGACACAGACGCTCTGACAATGAGCATCCAGCCGATCAGACCGGCTGACACCGACGAAGAGTCGGATGAAGAGGAGGATGAAGAGGAGGACTAATGGACGAGACGAAATATTCAGACAAATGGACGGAAATAGGCCAGTCTGTGCTGAATGAATTCGCGGACGAGAAATTCAAGCACATTATCGAATTCGGAATCAGCATAGGCTATGTCACATCCGAGGAATCGCCGGAAACGAACGGCGTCAAGAAACTTGCCGAGTGCATCCCGGTCAAGAAGGACCATCAGAGGCAATTCAACCCGCACGACTATCTGATCAAGGTATACGAGCCGAATGTCGCATATATGAACGACATTCAGAAGCGGATCCTGATGGAGCATGAGCTGATGCATATCAAATGCTATGAAAACAGCGACGGAGACCTCAAAATCAGCACCAACACCCATGACGTGCAGGACTTCAAGGATATCATCGAGAAATACGGCATGGATTGGGCGAAGGACCTGCATCAGCAGATGACATGGGAAGATCTCGAGGATGACGCCGATGAAGAGGAAGCACCACAGCTGCAAGGCACTCAGCTCCTCCTCCCGGGAGAGGAGACAGCATGACGCAGTACATCCGGAGAAGCTCAGAAGACACAGAACAGGAAACCGTGGTGCAGTGGGCTCGCATGATGTCCGGAAGATGGCCAGAGCTGGGACTGCTGCATCACATCCCAAACGGAGGATCTCGAAATAAAAAGGAAGCCGTCAAGCTCAAGCGCATGGGCGTCCTCGCCGGAGTCGCAGATCTGCACCTGCCGGTATCCCGAAGCGGATATCACAGTATATACATCGAAATGAAGTTTGATGACGGCAGACTCTCGAAGTCGCAGAAGGAATTCCTGAAGGCCGCCTCGTATGAGCGCAACTACTGCATAGTGTGCTATTCAGCGGCCGACGCCATCGAGATCCTGGATAAGTACATGCACAACAGAACCATCGAGAACCTTTCAATAGTAAAAGGCGGAGAAAGAATCGGAACAGTCAGATGAAGATAATCAGGCCAGTAGAAGTAGTCACATGCTGCATATGCGGCGAGGAATTCGACAAATTAACCACTCGAGAGATATTCACAGGCAGAGTCAAGTATATATGCACTGCATGCGAAGCCATGGGGAATAAAGAGCTCGCCGGATTCAAAGGCAGGCGAAGGAACTTCAAAGGCAAAGACGAAAAGACAGCAGATGATAAATAAGGAGGAATATGGACATGATGATCGAAGAAAGAAAAGACGTAGTAATTCTCAAAGGCGGATAGGAAGAGCTCGACGAATACAAGGCCAAACACGGCCTTACCAAAGGAGGAGGAGCTTGCTGCATTCTCAAAGAGAACATGCCGAAGAAAATGACGGCAGATATCCCGAGAGACGGCTATTACAAAGAGAAAATCGCCACACTTGAAAAGAAGAACGACATGCTCCTCAAGGAAAGAGAAGCGAGCATCAGAACAAGGCTGGAGCAGGCAACCATCATAGAGGAGCAGCGCGAGAGAATCGCCAAGCTCGAGAAGGCGCTCGTAGAAGCCGCCATCAAATAGCCTTCCTATTATATATAAGGAAAGAAATTCGCCCGGCATCGCGCCGGGTTTCACCCTTGATACAGTTATTATACTTACGACCAAGCCAGAGACATGAAAGCCAAACCGAGATTAGTCAAAGAGACATGCATAGCCGGAAGAGTGATTGATCGCACGATCAGGGTCACTCATGGCGTGGTCGGAGGAAAGAAGAGAGCAGAGAAGACAAATCCTACTCCGGAAAGCGTAAAGAAGAACAATGACAGGATCGCAGTGCTCAATCTCACCAGGAAGATAAATGCGAACTTCGGACCTGATGATGGGCACCTGATCCTGACATATGCGAAGGAGCCGACTCCGGAAGAGGCAAAGCACTATTTTGATCTGTTCAAAAGAAGGCTGCAGAGGAAGGCAAAGAAAGCAGGGCTCGAAGTCAAGATGGTATGGGCGACAGAACTGGACTCAAGGATCCATCATCATGTCGTCATCAACAGGATAGACCTCGCCCTGATCCGCGAATGCTTCACATGGGGCAGAGTGAAGTGGATCCCGCTGGACAATGAATCGAACGGCAACTACTACAGACTCGCCGAGTACATCATCAAAGAGACAGCAGAACACTTCCGGGATCCGGAAAGCCAGACCAAGCAGAGGTATAGCTGCACCAGGAATCTCGAGTCGCCGATCATCGTCAGGCAGCCGGCAAGCCCGAAAGAATTCAGCATCGACAAGATCAAGCCGATCAAAGGTTATGCCATAGACGAGGACACGATCATGGAATACGAGAATCCTATCACGGGATGTCCGACCATCTCATACATGATGACCGCCATCGATACAGAGCCAAGGCTCAAGAAATGGCGAGGCGGAAAGAATGCGAAGAAGGTCAGGCAGGAATCACTTGCAACATTCGAGCAGCTGAGACAAATGGAATTCAGTGATCTATTCGAGTGGGATTATTTGTAACAGGAGAAGCGATGACAAGGAAAGAGATGGAGCAGTGTATCTCACTGAGGCATGAGATCAAGTCAATAGAGGCATCCATGAAGTCGCCGAAGTCGTCTTATGTGGTCGTGTTCTACAAAGACTACCGCACCGGCAAAGGGATACCAAAAGCAAGACAGGAAGTGGACAACGGCGAGGAAGAGACCAAGAAGCTCGAAGCCTACCACACCAGGCAGATCAAGAAGCTCAGAAGAAGACTCGACGCTGCAGAGAAGTTTATAGCCGAGGTCGATGATAGTGAGATGCGAACCATCCTCCGGATGTACTACATCAACGGAGATACACAGAAAGAGATCGGGGACGAGCTGCACTATACCGCAGCGAGGATCAGCCAGAAACTCAATGAATTCTGGTTCGGACAGATGACCACGCTCAGAAAGACGAGACAAAAATGATTTTAGTTATTTGAGTTTCAACAATGCTATACTGTAATCGGTGAATGGCGGTTCACCAAGGGAATCATCTCCTGAGGAATTCATATAATATCCTAAAGGCAAAGGCGCTCAGATCGGACTGAGCGTCATTTGTTTTTGGGATAGGGGAGGTCAGAATATGGCGGGTAGTAAAAGTAACCCCAGGTACAAGAATGGGGCCATGCGTCGAAAGTACCGAGCACGGCTGAAGGCCGAGAGGTGCGAGTGCGGAATATGCCACGGAGCTCTCGGTCCTATTCACTATGATGAACCGTCAGACGCTCAGCATCCGCTCAGCTTCGTCGTCGATGAGATCTATCCTGTCAGTCGATGGGAAGAATTCGGATACGGCTCACCAGAAGAAGCTGCGCTCGATTGGAACAACCTTCAAGCAGCTCACTACTGTTGTAACGCAGCGAAAAGCAACAAAATAAATTTTTCGGTGCAGGGAACGCAGAAAAATATATCAATCGTCTCTGATGGCGACTGGTAATCGAAAAAATGACAGAGCACGGAAGGGGCCTGCTGACCAGGGGAGGGAACCCGGGGCAGGCCCCTGGGCGCGGGAGCCGCCGCGAGCGCCGATTTCCCCCTCGTGCGCGCGCACGCGGAAGGGGTGGTCAAAAAGAGGAGAAAAATCCCATGGATGAAGAGGTCAGAATTGATCCGGTATCACAGAGATCAGAGGAGATCGAGAAGGCGATCAAGCAGGCGAAATCTCCGGCGCATATAAGGAAGCTAATAAAAGGCGAAGTCAAAAACGCAGCAAGACTCGAGAAGCTGCTCGACATAGCCTGGGAGCAACTTCCGGAGGCAGAGATCCTCAGGGAATATGACAATGGAGGCGGTCAAAAAGGCACGCAAAAAAGCCCTGCCTTAAAGGCCTATCAGGACCTCCTCAGAGACTACAACGAATCGATGAGCAAAATCATCGACAACCTTCCGAAGAACAGCAAGGAGCCTGTCCTGAGGCGAACGAGAAGGAACAAGCCGAAGAATAAGCTCGAAGAAATCATGGAGAAAAAGAAGGGCGAGCTATGATCGGATCCCAAGAGCCGAGAATCAGAATAGAGCCACCAAGAGCAGACACGGATGGAGAATACGCATACGACCTCATGGTGGCATACGCATTCGCTCCGGATCCCTGGCAGAGGGATATCGTCAACTGCTGGCTCGGGCTCGACGAGAACGGCGAGTACAATGTGACATCCGCAGGCCTATCCAGCCCGAGACAAAACGGAAAAAATGGCTGCCTGGAAGCTCGGGAATTTTACGGCCTGGTCATCAACGGTGAAAAGATCATACACACGGCCCATCAGGTCAGGACGGCCAAAAGATCATTCAACAGGCTCGCAAGATACTTCGAGGATCCGCGTTATCCGGAAATCATGGCAAAGGCGAAACGGATCCGAAGAACAAATGGCGAGGAAGGAATAGAACTCTACAACGGCGGGATCATAGAGTTCTCTGCGCGGTCAAGACAAGCAGCACGAGGCGTCGATGGCGTCTCTCTCGTCGTTTTTGACGAGGCTCAAGAACTGACAGACGACCAGATCGAAGCCATGATGCCGACACTCTCAGCATCGGCGACCGGCACGAGACAGATCATCTACACAGGGACACCTCCATATCCAGGGTGTCCGGGGACAATATTCCGCAGAAGACGAAATATCTGTCTGACGGATCCGGGGAAGCACGACTCATGGCATGAGTGGTCAGTAGAGGCGAAAAGCATCGAAGAGATCCCGGTCGAAGACAAGACGCTCTGGTATATGACGAATCCGGCGCTCGGAATCAGGCAGACGGAAGAATTCGCAGAGGAAGAGCTCCGGACGATGGACCGGGCAGGCTTCGCCAGGGAACGGCTCGGATGGTGGATGCCGGAAATCAAGGCAGAAGAGGACAAGGCTCTCGACGAGAAGAAATGGAAGGCCTGCATGTCCAAGGAACCGAAACCGGAAGGGAAGACGGCATACGGCGTCAAATTCTCAACAGACGGCTCGATGGTAGCGCTCTGCGGAGCGGTGATCCCGAAGGAAGGCAAGCCGAGGATCTCGCTGATAGAACTGCGTCCTACAGTCATGGGAATTCAGTGGCTCGCAGACTGGCTCAACGCGCGAAACAACAAAGCATCCTGTGTGGTCATCGACGGAAAGAACGGCGTCGATGTGCTGATCAACAAAATATCAGACAACTGGAAAGTGAAAGGCTCAGTGATCAGAGCCTCGACAGGAATCGTCATAGCGTCAGTAGGAACCCTGACAGATGCAGTCAATGAAGAGGGATTGACATGGTTCGAGCAGCAGACAGCGCTGAACAACAGCGCCACGCTCTCGGTAAAAAGGAAAATCGGACAAGGCTGGGGCTTCGGAGGCGATCACTCGATATCATTGCCAATAGAAGCGTCAGCACTCGCACTATGGGGAGCAAAAACCTCGAAGAGGGACCCTAATGCAGAAATGAGGATCGGATAAATGGAATTACTGAGGATGCCAACATACGTAAAAGGGCTCAGACCGGACGAGCGGGCAATGCTCAACGATCTGATAAACATATACGAGTATCACAGAAACAAAAATAGCAAAAAAGCAAAATACTACGAGGGCAAGATCCCTCTCAGGGACGTCAATCTCGGTATAGCTCTTCCGGAAGATCTATCAGGGCTCGAGATCGGATGTGCATGGGGCGCGAAGACAGTCGATGTGCTGGCAAGGCGCTCAATGTTCGATGGATTCGTAGCAGAGTCCGGAAGCGACCTCGCAGAGCTGAATCAGATCATAGTGGACAATAGACTGGTTTCGGAATATCCGAAGCACACAAAGGATGAACTCAAATTCGGATGCACATTTGCGACTCTGTCAGCTGACAAGAAAATCAAGTGCCGCATCCGATTCCATTCTCCACAGACAGCAGCTGCCAGATGGAACGGCGTCAAGGGCAGGATCGATTGCGGAATGGCAATAGTGGACACGGTATCGGACGAGTCGGCGACATGGAAGTGGAGGCCGACGATGATCAACCTCTACACCGACGAGGCGATTATCGTCATCACAGAGGCAAACTACACATGGAAGGCCGAAAGACACCCACACAAGATGGGCAGGCCACTCATGGAGCCGCTAATCTGGAATGCGACAAGCGCAAAACCATTCGGACAGTCAAGGCTCAAAGAACCTATCAGAAGACTGATCGAGGGTTATGTGAGGACCGTGGCCAATGCCACAATAGGACTCGAATTCGCGACAGCTCCGCAGAAATATATGCTCGGAGTCACAGACAAGCAGTATGATGCGCTGATCAATCAGAAATTCAAGCAGTACATCGGGAATATGATCGTCGGCACCAGGAATCCGGAAACAGGAGAAAATCCGGATTTCGGACAGCTCACGCAGGGCAGCATAACTCCACACACAGACATGCTGAGGATCCTGTCCACGCAATTCTCGGCGGCGACAGGCCTGACAGTGACCGACACAGGAGTCGTGAACGATGCGAACCCGACGAGCTCAGATGCAATACTCGCACAGTCTCAGACTCTGATAGCAACAGCAGAGGAACTGAACAAGGCAAATGGAGAGTCACTCAAGACCATCGCGCTCATGGCGCTGGCAGTCGCAAACAGCACAACCCTCGAAGCACTCACCGACGATCAGAAAGGCATAGTCGCACACTTCAAGAATCCGGCCATGCCTTCGGTAGCCTCGACAGCTGATGCAGCCATCAAGATCGCATCCGCCAGGGAAAATTTCGCAGAGACTGACGTATTCCTCGAGATGGTCGGCTTCGATCAGGCGGACATCCGCAGAATCAAAGCACAGGAACAGAGATCAAGAGGCAGGCAGCTGCTGGCGGATCTCGAAGAAAATAAACCGGCTGAAGAATGAAGATATCAAAGAAAGACTGGCAAAAATACATAGCGAGGCTCCGGAACGTCAACGAGAGAGCAGCTGATCGCATTGCTGAATATATCAGGACCCATGACATCAGCACCGAAGAGGGGCTCAAAGCCCTGCTCGACTATTCCTATGCAGTGGCCACGGAATACGGAGAGGCGGCCACGGAGCTGGCCTGTCAGATGTATGACGCGGTAGCACAGGCAAGCGGCGCCAACGTGCCTGCAGCAGAACCGGCAGCGACAGCGACATACGGAGAGACAGCCAGAGCCGTCAAGGGCAAAATGTTCGACACGGTAGATCCAGACGCGGTAGCGGCATCAGTCGGAAGGCTGGTCAAGACTGCCGGAGTGGACACCACGATGCAGAACGCTCTGAGGGACGGAGCGGAATGGGCATGGGTGCCAAGCGGAGATACATGCGCATACTGCCTGATGCTCGCCTCACAGGGATGGGTGAGAGCGTCAAGGGATGCGATCCGGAACGGGCACGCAGAGCACATCCACAACAACTGCGACTGCACATTCCAGGTCAGATTCAACAATAAGACATCCATAGAAGGCTATGATCCGGATGCACTCTATGACGAATACATCGGATCAGGAGAGACACGGATGGAGCGCCTGAATGCCATACGCAGGAAACTATACGCCAGAGACCGCGACCGCATCAATGAGCAGAAGCGTGAGGCATATCGAAGGAGGAAGGCCCAGGAAGCGGCCGGCAAGGAGCAGCAATGAAATACATTATCATGTGCGGAGGACAGTATCAGAGATGGAGCACGCCGAGGCATCTCGTCAAAGTAAATGGCGAAGTGATCCTCGAAAGGACCATCAGGCTCCTGAGAGAAAACGGAGTCGAGGATATAGCTATCAGCTCCAATAATCCCATATTCGGAGTATGGGGCCTTCCGCTGCTCATGCATGAGAATTCATATAATGCCAATGGATATGACAATTTCACCGGATACTGGTGCGATGCATTCTATCCGACAGATGAAGAGGTCTGCTATATCTTCGGAGACGTCTATTTCTCGCCGGAAGCAATCAAGACAATAGTCGAAACCGATACAGACGATATCGAATTCTTCGCATCAGCTCCACCATTCCCTCCGGAATACCGGAAGCCATGGGCGGAGCCATTCGCATTAAAGGTCAAAAACACGGAACACCTGAAGAACGCGATCAGCTTGACGAAACAATATCAGGATCAGGGACTGTTCAAGCGCAAACCGATCATGTGGGAGCTCTGGCAGGTCATCCAGGCAACTCCGCTGAATCAGATAAACTATCACAACTATACGGTCATAAACGACTATACATGCGACATCGACTATCCCGAAGAGGCCGCAGATCTGGCACCATGAAGAGGGTGCCGTTACGTCTCATCCCGGTGGAACGCAAGGGCTCAAGACCCTGGGAGGCAGGTTCAACTCCTGCCGGAGGCATCAGTAATTCGTCTCTCTGTCATCTCCGGACGTAAAACAGGAGAACCGATATGCGCAGACTGAACTGCGATAACAAATGTTTCGAGGAGGAAAACCATGAAAAAAGAAGATTTTGTCGCACTGGGTATTTCTGAAGAGCTGGCCGAAAAGGCAGCCGCAAAGTCAGCAGAGGAACTCAAGGGATTCGTACCGAGAGACCGGCTGAACGAAGCAAACAAGGCCAAGGAACAGGCCGAATCGTCCTACAACTCAGTCAAGAGCGAACTGGACAAGCTGAAGGAATCAGCAGGAGACAATGAGACACTCAAGTCTCAGATCGAGAGCCTGAAGAATGACCTTCAGAGCAAGGAAAAGACGCACAAGGCAGAAATCGCCGATATGAAGATGACTAACGCCATCCAGGCGGCCATAGGCCACATGGCACAGGATGTCGGACTGGTGGCAGGCCTGCTCGACAAGAGCAAGCTCATTCTTTCAGACGATGGAAAGCTGACCGGACTCGAAGATCAGATCAAGGGGCTCAAGGAGTCGAAGCCATTCCTGTTCAAGGAAGGTGAGACATATCCGAACGTCCATGACGGCGGGGAACCGGGCGGCCAGGGCGGCAGTGGTAGCACAAGAGACAGCTTCGCAAGCTGGATGGAAGGAATAATGGGAGGAAACTAAAATGTCAGGAATCAACACCAACAGAACAAATCTGGAACTGCCAAAGGACATTTCGTCCGAGATCATCCAGAAATCACAGGAAGAGTCCGCAATCATGAGACTCGCAAGGAAAATTGAGCTGCCGGGTAGAGGCCTCGAGATTCCAATGATCACAAGCGACCCTGAAGCAGCATGGGTAGCCGAGACCGCTGCAAAGCCGGTATCGAACCCAGGGCTCGACAAGAAGGTCATGAAGGCCTACAAGCTGGCCGTAATCGTGCCATTCTCCGACGAATTCGCAAGAGACTACAAGGCTCTCTATGATGCACTCGTCGCAAGGATCCCAGGAGCGCTCGCAAAGAAATTTGACGGAACAGTCTTCAGCGGATCCACTCCAGGCACAGGTTTCGAAGTGCTGACAAACTGCACAGCACAGTCCATCGACGTGAACGCCAGCGGAGTAGGCGGATTCTACAGCGCTCTCGTAGCAGCTGACATCGACATCTCCACTCACGATGGAAATGTCAACGGATATGCATTCTCTGCACAGGCAAGGGGCGAGATGCTTTCCGCACTCGACAAAGACGGTCGCCCGATCTTCATCAACAACGTATCTGAGGGCGCTATCCCTCGCCTGCTCGGCCAGGGAGTATACTACTCCAAGGGTCTGTATTTCGCAGGCAATGCAGCATCCGGTTCGTCCGGACAGTCCGGATACAAGCCGGCCAAGCCAGATGTGCTCGGATTTGCGGGCGACTGGACAAAGGCCATGTATGGCGTCGTAGAAGGCGTCAAGGTTGACATCAGCAACCAGGCGACACTCACGATCGGCGGAAACCCTGTCAACCTCTGGGAGCACAACATGTTCGCAGTCAAGGCAGAGATCGAGATCGGCTTCGTAGCAGACGCGACCTGCTTCAACAAGATCGTCAGAACTCACGTAGCATAAGAGGTCATCATGAAAATACTGATAGCAGTGCCAACATTCGAGACGATTCAGCCCGAAGTGTTCAAAGCCATCTACAACCTGCATTCAGAGCATGAATTACACTTTGATTTCATCAGAGGATATGACTGCGCTGTCGCAAGGAATGAGATAGCAAAGCAGGTCCAGATCGGAGGATACGACTATGTCCTGATGATTGACAGCGACACGGTCGTGCCTGCCGACACCCTGGATCTGATGCTTGATCCCCCGGTAGACATATGCCTCGGCGTATGCCCTCGGAAGAACACCAAGGACGGGAAATCCGCGATAATTAAATTCGGAGCGCCGTCATATCATGACAGCTTCTACTACAACGAACTCCCGAAAGAGAGGACGCTTGTGAAGGGCGGTGGATTCGCGTGCGCTCTCGTGAAGGCGAACGTATTCACGAGGATGGATGCTCCATGGTTTCAGTACGTCACGAATGAGGACGGCTCAACCCTGTCGGAGGACTATTACTTCTGCATGAATGCCAGAGCCTTCGGTATCGAGATATGGATGGATCCTCGGGTCAGATGTGGCCATCTCGCGAGATACTATCAGTTTGAGTAAAGGAGTCAGCAATGGTCAAATTCATCAACAGGCTAACCGGCAATGAAATGTGGGTAGCGGAAGATCGTGCTGAAGAGTACAAGGCGGCGGGTCACAAGCCCGCCGCTTCTGACATTGAACCCGCAAAGCCGAAGAAGCAGACAAAGAGCACAAAGAAACAGAGGTGAGCAGCATGGCATATGCAACGACGGAAGATGTCCAGGCGAGGATCACTCGAGACATGTCCGAGAGGGAACAGGCCGTATGCAGCACACTGCTCGATGATGTAGCTATCCTCATAGACGGCTACAACGACAAAGCATCGGAGGGTGCAAAAAAAGTAGTGTCCTGCAGGGCGGTGATTAGGGCCCTCGGCAACGAAGGCCCGAGCGCCGTACCGATCGGAGCTTCGCAGGGAAGCATGTCCGGATTCGGATACTCGCAGAGCTGGACCATGGGAAGCGGCTCAGCCGGTGAGGTCTATCTGTCGAAAGCAGAAAAGCAGATGCTGGGAGCTGGAAACATGATAGGCTCATATAGCCCTGTGCAGGAGCTCGTCAGGAAACCGGAGGAATGGGCATGAAAGGAATACCTATAACTCTTTACAACAAGGTCGAAATCGGGCGCGATGCCTTCAACAAGCCTATATATGACGACGTACCTGAGACAGTCGAGAATATACTGATCGAGCCGCTGAGCGATTCAGAGGTCCTTGAGACGCTGAGTCTGACCGGAAGAAAGGCAGTATACCGCATCGGGATCCCGAAGGGAGACAAGCACGACTGGACAGACAAGAAAGTCAGTTTTTTTGGACAGGACTTCCGCACTATCGGCATTCCGCTTGAGGGCATCGAGGAGATGATCCCGCTCGAATGGAATAAGAAAGTGACGGTGGAGCGCTATGAGTGATTTCAAGTTCGAACTGAACAGCGAAGGAGTGACGGCGCTCATGAAGAGCCCGGAAATGCAGTCGGCGCTCATATCTCATGCGAAGGCGATAAAGAATCGCGCAGGAGACGGCTACGATGTCCATGTAGGACCATCAAGAGCCAATGTCTCAGTCGCTACGGGGAGCGCAGCAGCTGCACAGGACAACATGGATAATAATACTCTATTAAAGGCGGTGAGAGGATGAACATCGAAGCAATCATCATTGACTACCTACAGAATAAGCTACAGACCGATAACGTACATGGAGAAATTCCGGACTCACCTGCGGGTGAGTTTTTTGTCGTTGATAAGACCGGAAGCACAACCGTGGACCATATATGCACATCAACAGTAGCGATTCAGTCATATGGAGACACCAAGGCCGAAGCCGCCGAATCAAATGAAAGAATGAAGAGGGCGATGGAGGGAATAGTCGAGCTTGACGAGATCGGCGGATGCTATCTTGAAACAGACTACAACTACACCAACATAGCCCGGAAGCAGTACCGCTATCAGGCGGTATACCAGATAACTCATTATTAGGAGGTCATAGAAATGGGAAACACAGCAAGCAATGTGTCCGTCGGTAAGCCGGAGATAGGCGGAGCGGTATTCAGAGCGCCACTCGGCACCACACTCCCGACGTCACCGGGCACCACTCTCAGCTCTGCGTTCAAGTGCCTCGGATACATCAGCTCTGACGGAGTAACAAACTCGCAGTCAAGAGAAACATCCGAGACAACTGCCTGGGGCGGAGATGTCGTGCTGACACCACAGACCAAAAAGACCGACACATACAAAATGACACTCATCGAGTCGCTCAATCTTGAAGCGCTGAAAGTGGCATACGGCGATAGCAATGTCGAAGGCACAAGCCTCGAAACAGGCATCACCGTGAAAGCCAACTCGAAAGAGCTGAATCATGCAGTATATGTCATTGACAGGATCTATAATGATGGAACCAAGAGCCGCACAGTCATTCCGGATGGACAGCCTACGGCAGTCGATGACATCAACTACAAGGACAATGATCCTGTCGGATTCCCTGTCACGATCACAGCTCACCCATTCGAGTCCTTCGACGGAGACACTCACAGAGAGTATCTGAAGAAGACTGCGAGCGGTCAGAGTGGTCAGAGTGGCACAAGCCACTAATCGACAGATGTAAGGAGGGGTTATGAAAAAGATCACAACAGAATCCGGATTCACCATTGAAGTGGATGAGGCGAATTTTGATGACATGGAACTGCTTGAGAAACTCGCGCAGCTCGATGAAAATATCCTGGTCCTTCCGGAAGTGCTCACAATGACACTCGGCGAGAAGGGCAAGAAGGCTCTATATGATCACTTCAGAGACGACAAGGGCAGAGCCACTGCCTCGAAGGTAATGGATGAATTCAGGGAGATTATGAACCTCGTCGGAGACGGAGGAAAAAACTCATAACCCTCGCCGACATGATAAGGCTGGATCGGGAGGCTCTCATCTGCGATCTGGCCGAAACGTATCATATTTACGATATGAGGTCGCTGCCCGCACGCAGGGTGGCGACCTTTGCTGTCGGTTTGAGGGAAGACTCAAGAATCAAGAAGAAAATAAGCGGGATTGAATATCCATACCAGGAGCTGCTTCTGGCGCGGATCGCGGACAAGCTGTCAGCATTGCTATGGTGTTACGGCTTCTATGGAGACGAAGACCGGCCGCCATCGATATTCGATGCGATGATAGGCAGAGTCGCAGAGGAGCTGGAAAGCGAATTCAAAGGCTACGGATCCAGTGAGGAATTCATGACCGCATGGAACGAATAAAAGGAGGTCGAAGATGGCCGACACAGAAATAGGAAAAGCATGGGTCCAGATAGTCCCGTCAGCCAAAGGAATTAGCGGGTCTATCGAGAAAGTGCTCAGCGGAGAAGCAAATTCCGCAGGAACAAAGGCAGGACTCGGTATCGCCAGCAGCGTCAAAAAGATGATAGTAGCCGGAGGCATCGGAGTCGCACTCGGCAAGGCGCTCGGAGAAGGCGCTAAGCTGCAGCAGTCATATCTCGGAGGCCTTGATACGCTCTATGGAGATGCAGCTGACAAAGCGAGAGAATATGCGAGAGCCGCTGTGCAGGCAGGAGTCTCGCAGAACGAATTCGCAGAGCAGGCAGTGTCCGTCGGAGCTGCTCTCAAGCAGGCATACGGCGGAGACACGGCCAAGTCGGTTGAGGCGGCAAATCAGGCCATTCTCGACATGACAGACAACGCCGCAAAGATGGGAACGCCGCTTCAGTCGATCCAGGACGCATACCAGGGCTTCGCAAAGCAAAACTACACCATGCTCGATAACCTTAACACAATGGGGGCACTCGCCGCATAAACGAAGGGCGATGTGCGAATCCTCTCTGATTGACTTGGAACTCCCGGCGGGGACAACAGGGCGCAAGGGTAATGCCAGCGTGAACGACTAAGTGAGAGGACTCCCGACGGGGAGAAGCGATAGTCTGATCTGCACTAATAACGCAAAACCACGAAGGTGCAGCTAACACCGATGCAAATTGGGCTATGGTGGCACGAAGACAGAGATGGAGAGGCTCCTCGCAGACGCAGAGAAGATCTCCGGACAGAAATATGATATATCGAACCTCGGTGACGTCTATGAGGCGATTCATGTCATCCAGGGCGAGCTTGGGCTCACTGGCGTAGCAGCTGCAGAGGCCTCGGAAACATTCTCCGGATCACTGGCAGCCATGAAGGCAGCAGCACAGAATGTGCTCGGCAACCTCATGCTCGGCGAGAATGTAGGATCTGCGATGCAGGATCTCATCACAACATCGACGACATTCCTGTTCAAGAACCTGATCCCGGCAGTCGGTCAGATATTCGCCTCGCTTCCGGAAGCAATCGGCACAGCTATACGAACAGGACTGCCGATCATAGGAGAGCAGGCAGCCAACCTGATCACGACCCTCACGGACGGAATAAATAATAAAGTGCCAGAATTAGCAGCCGCTCTTCCGGGAGCGGTCGATTCTGCTATTCAGAGCATTTCACAGAATCTGCCGAAAATAGCAGCCAAAGGCGGCGAGCTGATCAAAAACCTCGGGACCGCAATCATCAGCAATGCACCTGCACTCGCATCAGCGGCAGCAACGGCGATAGAGTCTCTGGTAGGATTCATCGCTGAGCATTTTCCGGAGATTGCGGCCAAAGGTGGCGAACTGATAGGACAGCTGGCGGCGGGCCTGATCAAGAACCTGCCGAAGATAGCAGCTGCGGTCGTCAAGCTCGGAGCGTTCCTGGCTCAGAACCTCGGAACGCTTTTGAGCACTATGATCAAGTCGGGACTCAATCTGATAGCCGGAGTCGCATCCGGAATCACAAGCGGGATCGGGTCAAAAATCAGAGGCGCGATGGAAAATGTCAAGAGCGCCATCACAAAGCCGATAGACGACGCCAAAGAGAAGGTCAGAGGGATCCTCGACAAAATTAAAGGATTCTTCCCGCTAAGCATCGGAAGAATATTCAGCAATCTCAAACTGCCCCATATCTCCGTATCAGGAGGATCCGCGCCATTCGGAATAGGCGGCAAGGGATCACTGCCGAGCTTTTCCGTATCCTGGTATAAAAAAGCGGAGGAAAACCCATACCTGCTCTCACACGCCACACTCTTCGGAGCCGGTGAAGGCAAGGACGAGCTCGTATACGGCAGAGCCGCACTCATGAGGGATATTGCAGAGGCAACATCCAGAGGCGGACAGACAAACAATTTCTACCTAACGATTGACGGAGCGGAGAATCCGGAAGAGTATGCGGATAGATTCATCCGTGAAGTCAAGCTGAAACTGAGGACAGCATAATGGGCAATACAAAGAAATCATCGGCACCATCAGGGCTGTCGATATCAAAAAGCGGTGGGACATTTTCCTGCTCCTGGAAGATCCCGAAGGACGGGTATGGAGACGGCCAGCAATTCTGGTGCAATACTGCCGGAAATCTCAGCGTAGGAAAGACGGCAACGTCAAAAGCGTTCTCCGTAAACTTCGGACTTTATTTCCCAAGCGGCGGAATTCTATCATATGTGCAATTTGCCGTGAGAGGAAACAGAGACAAGAAAAAAGGAGACAAATGGACATGGTCGGACTGGAAATACGGGACATATTATCTATATGCTCCGCCGGTGCCAACGATCACAGCAGAACTGCAGGCGGCCAGGACAACAAAGTTTTCGTGGTCATGCAGTCCTGCGGAAAACCAGCCATTCACAGACATAGTCGTGCAGACTGTACTCACGCAGAATGGAGCTTCTCCGAACTGGAATGCAGCTACAACCTGGACAACGGGATCGTCCGGAAGCTGGAACACACCGGAAGACGGATCCGTAGATGTAGCGGGGAGCTCATATACGAGATGGTTCAGAGTAGCATCGAGAGGAGCTGCTGGACAATCGGCATGGGCATATGCAAGTCATACCTATGCGCATCCTAAACAGGCAGCAATCAAAAAGATTGACGTCAAAGAGAACAATGCGAGCGGGTATGATGTCAGAGTCGAATGGGAAGCGCTCTCAAATAGCGCGTGGCCGATCGATCTCTCGACAGTGCAGTATTGCATAGCACAGCCAGGGACAAATGCCTCGTATAACACCGGAACATGGACAGATGCGAGTTCATCGCACGACACTGCTGGCAGAGATGCAGCATTCTTCACTGTCGATGCAAGATGCGCAGATGATCAGTGCCTGTTCATAAGAGTAAATACAAAGCACGACAATAACACAACTCAAGGAGTGGCCACCAGAGCCTACGCCGGAAAACTCAAAGCACCGGTGCTCGGGTCCGTCACTCCGGATCCAACGGACTACACTGTAGATCTGTCGTCGATCCAGCAGAAGTCAGAGGTAGCAGACTCATTCCTGGTCATATATTTCAAATCAGGATCCGAGGCGGACAATCCACTCGCTATCGGAGTGATAGCTCACGGAGGCGCAAGCGCATCGAATATCCAGTGCCCGAACTGGTCGAACGATGACGATGGCGAAGTATTCTTCGGCATTCAGGAAATAGTCGGAACTGCCACATATAAGACCAGGGCAGATGGCGTCAAAGTATACGAAGTCAATTCACTGATGTCCTCAGACATCATATGGAGCGATGGAGTGAACATACTGACGGTCACAGGCCTGACGCTCTCAAAGACAAATGTTGAAGGAAGCATCAGGGCCATATGGAACTGGACATGGGCTGCAGCCAACAATGCGGAGCTCTCCTGGGCGGATCACGAGGATGCATGGGAATCGACGGCAGCGCCGTCCACGTTCATCATCACGAAGAAAAAGGCCTCCGGATGGAATATAGCAGATCTCGCACTCGGCAAGATCTGGTATGTGAGAGTCCGACTCTTCAAAGAAGAGGGAGAGATGAAGATTTACACGCCATACTCAGATATCGCATGGATAGATCTGTCTTCAGCTCCAGACAAGCCACAACTCGACCTGTCCGAGACTGTAGTCGCTCAGGGACAGGACTTCACTGCCTCCTGGGACTACATAAGCACAGACGGAACGCTGCAGGAATCAGCGGAGCTCGCAGAATTCTCATCATACGCAGCAACAACACCGAGCAGCAGGATAGGCCAGTACAAGACGGAACAGCACGTAGATCTGAACTCTGGTATGTGGAACTCGACAGGCATCAAGTATCTCGCAATCAGAGTGAAGTCAGAATCAGGCCTGATAAGCCCGTGGAGCGAGAAGGTGGCCATCACAGTGGCCACGCCTCTCACGGCAGCTATATCCTCGACATCACTCGAGACCATACAAGTGCCGAGCGATGAAGGGGAGGGAACAACGAGGAACCAGCTCTCGTTGACTGAGATGCCGCTCGAAGTCACCGTCACAGGAGCCGGTGTCGGAGGAACAACAGCTGTCGCGGTGAAGAGAGCGGCAGACTTCCACGTTGATAGACCGGACGAAAACACTTTCGACGGATACGAAGGCGAAACCATAGCGACCAAAGGGCGGATCGGAGCAGGGACAATCACCATCGACAAAGAGGACCTGCTCGGGTCCTTCGATGATGGAGCGAGATACATCATCATAGCGATAGTCCAGGACAGCCTCGGACAGATAGACAAGAAAGAACTCGAATTCGAGGTACATTGGGACCATCAGGCTCCCGAGGTCACAGCAGAGATCCTGATCGACAATGACAACAAAATCGCAGTCATAGAAGTCCCTACACCGGAAGGTGCAGCAGAGACAGACTCATTCGATCTTTACAGACTATCTGCAGACAAGCCGGAACTCATCATCAAAGACGGGGCCTTCGGAACAAGGTATGTGGACCCGTATCCTGCAATAGGAGAGCTGGGTGGCCACAGAATAGTGTCGCGCACGGCAAACGGAGACTACATCACAGCCGGAAACGTGATTGAATTCCTGGACATCGGGGAAAACGATGGTGACACGCTCTATTCAAGATACGCGATCATAGACTTCGGAGGAGACAAGGTCGAACTCAAATATGATCTGGACATCTCCTCAAAGTGGTCGAAGGATTTCAAAGAAACCAAATATCTCGGCGGATCCGTGCAGGGCGACTGGAATGCAGCAGTCAGCAGGAGCGGAACCATATCAGGTGTGGTCATCCCGACATATGAAGAGGATACTATAGAAGCCATGAGGAGGCTGAGCGTCTACACGGGGATATGCCACGTCAGAACTCCTGACGGATCGAGCTATCCTGCAGACGTGCAGGTCTCCGAATCGTGGAACAGCGACAAGGCTGGCAAGATAGCAGCATTCTCGCTGGCGATCACAAGAGTAGACCCGGAAAGCATGGACGGCATGACCTACGCAGAATGGCAGAACGGAGGAGCATAATGGAATGGGACAAAGGATTCAGCGCTGCCTATTATGCGACCATCGTAGACCCTGACACATGGGAAGACCGGAAGCGCTTCGAGCTAACAGGCGGCAGCATAAATCTCACAGACACGGACCTGAGAGAGTCTGCAGACATAGACTGCGTAAACTTCGAGGAAGGCTATGAAAACTGGATAAGGATATATCTGGATGCGAGGCAGGCGGGCGAAGCAGCTCACCTGCCTCTGTTCACGGGGCTTGCATCCTCACCGGAAAGAAATATCGACGGGATGCACACACAGAACAGGCTCCAGTGCTACTCTGTACTGAAACCCGCCTCAGATATACTGCTCCCGAAGGGCTATTATGCGGCGAGGGGCTTCGAAGCAGGACAGGTAATAGCAAAGCTCCTGAAGGTGTGCAAAGCGCCCATACAGGTCAAATCTGAGCCCAGAAGGCTATCCGATTACATCATAGCCGAGCAGGGAGAGACAAACCTGACGATGGTCAACAAGATCCTCGATGTGACAGGCTGCCGGCTCCGGATCACAGGAAACGGGACAATCGAGATCTGCGACGAAGCGACAGAGCCCGTCGCGACATTCAGCGCACTCAAGAATGACAGCATCGAGACCAAGATCACGGTCCTATATGACCTGTTTGACTGCCCGAACGTAGTCAGGGTCATATCCGGAAACGACTCGGAAGAAATCCGCGATGATGATCCGGACTCCCCGCTGTCAACGGTAAGCCGCCGCAGAGAGGTCTGGAAAGAAGATTCAAGCGTCACGCTATACGATGGAGAGACGTTGAAAGCATATGCCAAGAGGAGACTCAGGGAGATGCAGAGGGTCGCAATGGCAGCACAGTATGACCGGAGATATCATCCAAACGTGCTGCCTACTGACATAATAAGACTGAACTACCCCGCCCAAAAGCTGGTCGGGGATTTTTGCGTTAAGTCGCAAAAGATCACTTTGGGACATGGCGCGAGAACGTCCGAGGAGGTGGTGCAGGTGTGAAATTCGAAGAAACAGTACGCGATTTCATAAAATCGATTCAGGAACCGCAAAAGAAACGAACATCACCATACGACTCTAAAGGAGTAGTCACGAGAATCGAGGAAGGCATAGCGTGGGTCAAACTTGCAGGCAGCAAGATTGAAACTCCGCTCCTGATGACCATTGCGGCAGAGCCGGGTGATGTGGTCCAGTGCCGGATCGGAAACGGCACTGGATGGCTGACCGGAAACGGCACAGCGCCTCCGACAGATGACAAATTCGCAAGAGTCTCATATAGAGTGGCCAGAGCTGCGAAAGACTCCGCAGACGAAGCTCAGCAGTCTGCCGATAATGCATATGGACATGCAGAAATAGCATATGTGCTCGCCCAGGTAGCGAATGAAACGGCGGACAAAAAGAATCGGGTATATCGGCAAAATACAAAACCGACAGGAGGGACCTACTCGGATGGAGACCTATGGTTCGACACCGCGAACGATAATGCGATATATCGGTATAGCACGACAGACTCGGATTTTGTAGCAGTAGCTCTCGGGGATGATGCCATAGACAACCTCTCAGCAAACAAACTCACTGCGGGGTCAATCGATGCGAGCGTGATAGTCGTTTCGAACCTGGATGCCGGCAATATAACCACCGGGACAATGATAGCAGACTTCATAAGAGGAGGAACGCTGCTCCTCGGAGGAAGCAACAACGGAAAAGGGGTCCTATATATTCAGAATGCAAACGGCACCAGCATACTAACCGCAGACAATACCGGAATCAAAGCTGATTATTCGAACACCCATCTCAGAATAAATCGAAGCGGGACAAGGACAATCAGCTACCACACCGTAACAGGCGTATACAACGGCAAGGAAGCAAATGCCGTAGCGCTGGAAGGAGAGGACCTGCAGTTTTATCACAAACACAATACCACACATTTTGACTACGAGACACTCGATAAAAGCGGCTGGATCCACGTCAACCAAAACTATCAGTACGGCGGATACTTCATGTCGTTTGCTGCGGGAAATGATTCTATATTCTATATTTCCCAAAATGGCACATACAAAATTAACCTGACACACAACACGGCAGTAACCGGCAGCTTGAGTGTGTTAGGGTCAAAATCAAGACTTGCAGAAACAGAGGACTACAGCAAGCGCCTGCTATATTGCTATGAAACGCCAACACCGATGTTCGGAGATATCGGCGAAGGCCTGATCGGAGACGATGGGCAGACATACATATTTATTGATCCGATTTTTGCTGAAACCATCGATCAGGGGCAGTATCAGGTATTCCTGCAGAAGTACGGCAATGGAGATGCATACATCTCAGAGAGGACAGGAGCATACTTCATTGTTTCAGGAACGCCGGGACTCGCTTTCGGCTGGGAAATCAAGGCAAAACAGAAAGGCTATTCAGAGCGAAGGCTTGATATCGCAGACCTTCAATTCAGTGTAGACGGAAACAATTACGGCCAAAGCGCAGCAAACCATATCCAGCACATAGCGGAAGAAAGGAGCTCATAATGCAGAAAATCATCACATCAGTCACAGTGTTCAACGATGCAGTCGGAAAGAGGATGAGCGCAACCTACTCAGAGGTCGAAGAGGACGGGAGCATCATTTCGGATAACAAGAGATTTGACCGCATCATTACTGACAACACGATCAAAGGAAAGGCTGACGACCTCGCCGCTTATGCACAGAGCCTCATTGATGAGACCTAATATCAAGGAGAAAGAAAATGGCAGAGACACGAAACATTAACATCACGCCGGGTGGGACCACTCCCGTCATCCATATCAGCCAGAACGATGTCGGACGCTCGATCACCATGAACGTCACCGATGGAGACGGCTGGTATGATCTGACAGGATCCACGGTCAAGCTGCAGGGCATCAAGCCTTCCGGCCTCGGTTATTCCGTTGAAGGAGTCGTCAGCGGCCACACGGTTACGATCACAACCACGAAGCAGATGTCCGGCGAATCCGGAAACATAGCCTCAGAGCTGAAGGTCACTAAGAACAATACGGTGATCGGTACAGCAAACATCATCCTCGCGGTCGAGCGGGATCCGCATCCGGAACACACGACAGATGGTAATATCGATGAAATCATCCCAGAGATCACGATCCTGGTCGAGCGAGTCGAGGCCGCTGTCGCAAAGGAAGAAGTCTTGCACGAGGCGGAGGCCTGGGCAGTCGGAGAACGAGCCGGAGAACCAGTCACCGAAGACGATGACACGTATCACAACAACTCGAAGTATTACAAAGAGCTGGCTGCCGGATCTGCTGCGAGCGCCGATTCGAGAGCAACCGCTGCGGAAGGTTACAAGAACGCTGCGGCAGGCAGCGCATCAGAGGCGGCACAGAGAAAAACTGAGGCAGAGACCGCAAAGACAGCCGCGGAGGCAGCTCAGGCAGCTGCAGAGGCTGCGGCCCAGGAGGCGAGCAACACATTTCAGCTCGCAGGGGATGTATCGTTCTCAGTAAATCCAACGACAAAGAAGGTCACGATGCATGTGACAGTATCAGAATAGGAGGCTAACAATGGCAGACAACACATATGATATCAACCTGCTCAGCGAAGAGACCGGCGAGAGGATCGCGAATGCGACGGAGCTCATCGCACTCGCGCAGAATGAGTCGGCAAAAGGCTCTCTCACATGGGCCGGCTACGGAAACATCCTCAGAAAAGGCCTGATCGCAGACTATGCCCCTGTCGGCACTCCGCTCAAGGTCGAGCGCGAGACAGGACTGACAGTCACTGTCACAGGCGGGATCACCGGGGCAACAGTAAACGAAGCAACATTCATAGAAGCCACGGATCATGTGGGAGTCGGAGCATATGAATTCATCTATGACGGCGCAGCGTGGCACCTCAATGGCGAAGCAGTCGAACTCTCAGCCTATGGCATTGTGCCGACCGGAACAGCCGTCGAAGGCGATACCATCGTCGTTCATGAACAGGCGTCGGTAACCATCTTCGAAACAGCAGATATCGACTACGATGCACCTGTTGATTCCAACATAATGCACACCGTCTCCGCAGTATCAAGAGACTGCCTGCACTACGACACGTTCCCGTTCAGTGCACCGCAGGCCCTCGGCGCGGTAGATGCGACGCTATATCCGTCGGGTATAGCAGCCAATACACCGGTCGTTTTCCTTTGCGATCACTGCGCATATAACGGAGGCACCGCAGAGGATGCCAATGTTTACTTTATACCTACCCAGGCCATCCCTGCAGGCGGCAAAATCAAGCATTCTCAGATCGGGAAATACAGAAGCTCGTATGCCCTGGCAACGATGCTTTCCGGAACATTCTCGACCTACGATGCACAGGGCAATCTCATTGAGAGCGGACTTGCGACAGTAGAAAGGACAGAAGAGATCACCGGTGAAGTCATCATCGGTACGACGACAGCATATGATCCGCAGTACAAAACGGGACATGCGAACTTCTCGCAGCGTAACCAGTACGGCTCAAACAGATATATCCACTCGAACCACATCAAATGGGCGAACAGTGATGCTGCAGGAGCTGCCTCCGGACAGATCGCGAGCTGGTGGTATGCATCGGACGAATTCGACATGCCGGTCAAATCCACGCTGCCGGGATTCCTTCATGGTATGGATCCTGAGCTGAAGAAGAGGCTCGTTACTGTCAGAAAGAGAGTCAGAAAGCATCAGGCAGATGGCGGCGGCTACGAGGATGTCCTGGTCAAGGTTTGGGATCCTTCCATGACCGAACTCGGATACGGAAATAATGGAGATGTCAAGGAGGGTGCTGCCAATGCAGACGGGACTCTGAAATCAGAAGGAGCGCTGGCACTCTTCAATGGGGTGACAGATGCAGAACGCATCAAGAAGTACAACGGCACTGCGAGATACTACTTCCACAGGTCGCCGTACTCGGATGCGTCCTACTCCGGCGACGTCCGTAGCTCGAGGCCTTCGGGGGCTCTGCACAGCAGCAGCGGCAACGGCGCCTACAATTCGAACGGGCAGGTGCTCGGCCTGACAATCGGGGCCTAAGCCCCGCAATCCGGCGATGAGGGG
>Ga0310695_10002665_pt1 | contig 37007 bp, 16 predicted proteins | sample RumenRJG_04DNA_FD_203882 | JGI IMG/M metagenome (GOLD analysis project Ga0310695, IMG submission 203882) | Bovine rumen microbial communities from Lethbridge, Alberta, Canada - RJG_04 (v2) (version 2) | ecosystem: Host-associated > Mammals > Digestive system > Stomach > Rumen | place: Canada...
CGAATCCCGTGAACACCTTGCGCATGCACTCGTCGAAGCGCGCGCACAGCCTGTTGGAGCATCCGAGGCGCTTGTCGCTGTCGATGCGCCTGGCGATGATCTCGCGCACCACGGTGGAGTCGGGACGTCCGACCTCCACGGCGATCTGCGCGACCTTCATTCCGCATCCGAGCAGGAACTCGATGCATTTCCTTTCGTCGAAACCCATGTGCTTTGCCATGGCCGTTCTCCTTGTTCGTTGTCCGCGGGCCGCCAGCAGGGGCACGCGCCCCTGCCCTGGTGGCCAGACGGCGAATATGATGCACCTTCGCGGAACTAAACGCAAGTCCCTCCCCGGGGAGGGAAGGAGGATTTCTCCACCTTCTCTCGTTCCTCCCCTGTAACCAAAGGACTAAACGCAAGCCGTTCTTGCGTTTACTTCCGCAAACGGCACCCCAAAATTTTTTTCAACTTTTTTTCCGGACCCCCTTGCGCGCAGCAGGGGGTTTTGCTACACTTGCAACCGTCAGCAGTGGGCCGGGCCTTCCGAAGAGGCGCGGGCGCTCCCCATTCCCCTTCGGATTGAAAGGAAAAAAGAATGAAAAAGTTAATGTTTGCAACCGCCCTTGTGGCGTCTGTTGCGGCCTTCGCCGACGCGCCGACCGCGATCAACGCGGTCGGTTTCGAAGGCTACAACCTTGGTGAAACGTTCGGCAATGGTAAGGGTGAAACGAACGAGGCAGGCACCGGCAACTTCTTCTACTTCGAGGGAGACTCTGGCGTGTCGAACAGCTCGGTGGTGACAAATGAGACACCTTCTGCCAACAAGCGCACGGCCTTCTTCGCTGCTGCCGAGAACACCGACAAATACCTCGCCCTTGACACCGAGGGTGGGACGTTCTGGCGCGGACTCAGCAACCCTGTTCCCGACGGGGATACTTGGAGCCTCGGCGAAGCTAAGCCCGTTAAGAACACTGGCACCTACCTCGATACGCTCGTGCAGTTCACGGTGACCGAGGATGATGCGCCCACGACCACTGCGGATGACAAGCTGGCCATTTGGCTTGGCGTGGTGACGAATGCGCAGGGTGAAGTCACTGGCACGAACCTCATGGTTCGGGCGAAGGCATGGACTATGGGCGGTGGTGCGCCGAGGCAAGATGTAACTGATTTTGCCGTTACTAATGTTGCTGTTGAGGCTGGAACGTGGTATCGTTTGACGGTTAAGGCCGTACAGACGGTAATTGATCCTAGCCAGATGATTGTTCCTGCGTTCCAAATCTACATCGATAATACTGAACTTGTCGCAACAACACCGCAGTTCTCTTCTGACATTCAGAATGCATTTACAGTCGGTAACGTTTGGAAAGAGGGCATGGCTACCTTGGCGTCGGCCAATAAGTTGTTCCCGACCCTTGCAGTAATCCCAGGAAACATGGACGCTGTCACCCTCCAGGGCGTTGGTTTCCAGGGCACGGGCGCGGTTGACGAAATCGTGTGGACCGAGGACGATCTGTTCCCGGCTGGCGGTCCGACTGTCGTCGATTACACGTTCACGCTCACGCTTGACACGAATGTGACGGGCGCGGCGGTTACCACCAACGGCGCGGCGGTTGTGTTTGATAATGGTACGGCGCAGATTCTGGCGGGCACGACCGTGTCGATCGCCGAGCCGACGTTCGCGCCGGGCTATCAGCTCAACACGATCACCACCAACGAAACGGTCGTGGTTTCGCCGACGTTCCCGATCACGTTCACGATGGACGCGGCGATGACGGTGGCGATCACGTCTGAGCTGATTCCGGCGACCTATCCGACCTACGTCGGCGAGGATGCTTCGCTCAAGACTCAGTACGATGCGTGGAAGAATGGTAAGACCGTCGGCGATGGCGAGAGCTATGAGAAGCAGTTCCTGCTGAACACGGCTACGGATACGGTCGTTGCTGATGACGCGCTCCAGATCGACTCGATCACCGAAGTTCAGGGTGGTTGGGACATCGTGGTGTCCACCACGGTGACTGGCGCGGCTCTGTCTGACGGCTCGGCGACCACGTACAACGGCTACCTGCTGGTGAAGTCGGCGGATACGCTTGCGGGCCTCGAGGCCGCGACGCCTGCTTCCTACACGGTGACCCCTGCCGCTGACGGCAAGGTCAAGATCACGGTCACGGCCGGCAAGTTCATGAAGGTCGTGCTGACCACGACGGCTCCGGCTCAGAACTAAGAGTTATGCCGATAAAGCCTTCGGCAGAGCGAAGGCAAACCGCACGGGGCGGCGCACGATGTGCGCCGCCCTTTGTTTTTGGAGGTGGGGGGGAAGGGGCGGGGAGGGGGCGGGGAGGGGGTGAAAGGGGAGTGATTATCGCAAACCTTTCACGGCCCGATTCTGTGACCTCGCGCGTTTTTGCAAAGCGCTTGGACTATTGCTTGGCAATTGCTCTCCTTTGGTGCGCGCATGAAGCGCGCACGGCTGAACTGCTTCGCACAAGGCTTTTGCCCAACAATGGCTTTGCCTCTGGCGTGGAGCCTGGGGCGTGCGCACCATGCCATTGGCTTTGCCGATGACTTGTGAAAGGGAAGTGATTGTCACAAGCCTTTTCCGGCCCTCCAGCCATTGGAAAATCCATTGTGTTGCCCATGGCAAGCGCGGAGCAGTTGCGCCGGGCGCGCCTTGTGCGCGCCCCAATGGTGAGCCATTGCTTTGCCCATGGCAAGCGCTCCGCAAAGACGCGCGCGGGGCCGTGCCCGGGAAGTGAAAGTGAAGTGACTATCACATCCCTTTCCCGGCCCTCACGCACGCGGCCACGATTTCACCCATTTCATGGCAACGTTCGTGGAGTTCGCCATTGGTCAGCTTCCGCTTCCGATACGAGTAGAGCGAAAGAAAAAGCATGCGGCCTTCTGCGCAGAAACTTTCCTTCTTCGCCGGGGGATGCCACCGGTCGCCGAAGCCGTCTGGCGACAGCACGATCATCCCTCCACCCGCTTTCGCGATGGCGTTGCCGCAATCTTTTTCAAGCTGGTTCATGAACGTGGAGATTCCGGCGCCACCGGGGCCGATCCGCGAAGCCAGTGCAACCAGTTCCTTCCATTCGGGCGAATCGGGCACGGTGCGTCGATGCCCTTTGATTGGCACGAGCACAGGGCTTTCCAGCAGCTCCTCGTTGCCGTAGGCGAACCAGGTGCGGCCGAGGAACTGCACGGTGTGCACCGTCGTGAAACGGCAGTCGCTCCTTTGCCGCCGCCAGGCCCGGAAGGGGTTTTCGAGGATGTAGGTGTAAAAGCTCTTGAACTGTCCCTTGCGCTTGACGATCCAGTCGTGCCACTCCCGCTCGAAGACGGGGCGCACCGGGCCCTCCTCGGATGGTACGCCGAGCGCCTGCCAGTAGGCCCGTGCGAGTTTTCGCATGAGAATCGTCACGAGGCTGCCGAGGGGCATCTGGTCGCCCGTGTCTCGTATGCGGATGAGGAAGTGGATGTGGTCGGGCATGATCGCCACGGGGTAGAGCGTGTCCACGCTCAACGTGTTGTTGGCAAAGAGAAGGATGGCTGTGCGAAGAGCCTCTGTGACGGCTGTATTCTCGAGGAACGCCTCGGGATGGCGCTGGAGTTGCCGGAGGGATGCTGCTGCGTGCTTCGCGAGTATGGCAGCTGCGCTTTTCCCCGTGATGCGGGAAAAAGCGTGAAGCCCTTTTCGCTTCTTCAGAGTGACCATGTAGAAGTAGGGCAAGCGGTAGTTGAATTTTGGCAAGCGTCCCATGGCGGAAAGTATAGCGAAAGACAGGCGCTTCCGCAAGGGGGCCGTACCCGGGGAGTGAAAGGGGAGTGAAAGGGAAGTGATTATCACAAGCCTTTCCCCGTCGGCGGCTGGGGTGAAAGGGAAGTGATTATCGCAAACCTTTCACGGCCCGATTCTGTGACCTCGCGCGTTTTTGCAAAGCGCTTGGACTATTGCTCGACAATTGCACTCCTTTGGTGCGCGCATGAAGCGCGCACGGCTGAACTGCTTCGCACAAGGCTTTTGCCCAACAATGGCTTTGCCTTTGGCGTGAAGCCTGGGGCGTGCGCACCATGCCATTGGCTTTGCCGATGACTTGTGAAAGTGAAGTGATTGCCACATCCCTTTCTCGGCCCTCCAGCCATTGGAAAATCCATTGCTTTGCCCATGGCAAGCGCGGAGCAGTTACGCCGGGCGCGCCTTGTGCGCGCCCCAATGGTGAGCCATTGCTTTGCACATGGGCAAGCGCGGAGCAGTTGTGCCGGGCGCGCCTTGTGCGCGCCCCAATGGTGATCCATTGCTTTGCACATGGGCAAGCGCGGAGCAGTTGTGCCGGGCGCGCCTTGTGCGCGCCCCAATGGTGAGCCATTGCTTTGCACAGGGCAAGTGCGGAGCAGTTGTGCCGGGCGCGCCTTGTGCGCGCCCCAATGGTGAGCCATTGCTTTGCACATGGCCGAGCGCTCCGCAAAGACGCGCGCGGGGCCGTGCCCGGGAAGTGAAAGTGAAGTGACTATCACATCCCTTTCCCCGTCGGCGGCTGGCCAATGGCTGGGGTGAAAGGGAAGTGATTATCGCAAACCTTTCACGGCCCGATTCTGTGGCCTCGCGCGTTTTTGCAAAGCGCTTGGACTATTGCTCGACAATTGCACTCCTTTGGTGCGCGCATGAAGCGCGCACGGCTGAACTGCTTCGCACAAGGCTTTTGCCCGACAATGGCTTTGCCTTTGGCGTGAAGCCTGGGGCGTGCGCACCATGCCATTGGCTTTGCCGATGATTTGTGAAAGTGAAGTGATTGCCACATCCCTTTCCCGGCCCTCCAGCCATTGGAAAATCCATTGCTTCGCTCGTGGCCAAGTGCGGAGCAGTTGCGCCGGGCGCGCCTTGTGCGCGCCCCAGTGGTGAGCCATTGTTTTGCCCATGGCAAGCGCTCCGCAAAGACGCGCGCGGGACCGTGCCCGGGAAGTGAAAGGGAAGTGACTATCACATCCCTTTCCTTACGCCTATCCGGAAAGCCCGGAAATCCTGTGACATGCCGGTGACGAAAGAATGCCATGCGCCCCTGAATCGGCTTGACACCCCACGAGGTTTTGGTAGACTAAAAAACATCCTAGGCGAGGTGTGCCCTGTTCTGGCACCGCCCGGGCATGAAAGCGATTTGAAATGCTAAACGAAAAGAGCAAGAAAGCGAGGTGCACCATGGATAAACGGCGCACAAAAGGCTGGTTTGGAGAGAGGGGAAGCATCGGACAACCGCTCTTCGGGCGGCTTTGCTCCCTCTCTAGGCGCAGTGTACCCTCCGCACTTCTCCTGCTCGCCGTCGCGCTCTTTCCGTGCGCGCGCGCGTGGGGTTTTGGTTACATGGTCATGGATAATGATCGCATGCTGCTGATGAACAACGACAACAAGTTTTTGGCGAAAGTTTCATCCCAGGGCTACTATGACACGAACACAACAAGCAAGACGTATTGGGTGCATAGTAAAGAACCCCCAAATTTATTCGCACCGACACTCTTGGCGGGTTTGACGCATACCATGTATAAAAACGACGGTACGCGGTTGTGGCATTTAGAGGAATGTCGTGCTGGCAGCGGGACGGTGCTTGATGACACCCGAAATTACATTCCTTGGACATCTTCAGCAATCTCAATTAAGGATGGATCAGCAGGAATTCCCGTCACATCTGCAGGTGCCCAGGGGGTTGGGTCGGTAATCATGCGAAATTCTGATGCCGCCTGCGTGTATTCTCCCATGTACAAGGAGGGCATTGGAACGATTTATTTTGATACCGTGAATGCATACGTTAATCTTACTACGGCAGAAATAACCTTGGAGAAAGCAATAGACGTGACGCCTGCGGCCGCAGCGGCAGGCAAGACGTTTGAAGACATTGTGGATGAATACGATAGTCTGCAGTGGCTTCCCTGTCCGTTTGATGTGTTCGTGGTTTCCAATTCAACGTCGCTGACGTCGGTGAAGACTGGCGTGACGAATCTTGTGCTTGATGTTACAAGCAAAGGGGCCAAAGAGTTCTATCGGGTTCGCACGCAGTTGAACCATTATGCCCCTATTCGTTTTCGCATTCGACGCCTCAATCAATCAGGAGCAAATCCGGACATGTCGGGACTTGTGCTGCTTGACAACATCATTGCGTCATATCCGCCGATGACGGCGGAATTGTGGCAATATGGGACGGAGTACGATCCATCATTAAAAGGGGCGGATGTGCTGGGATGCTTGGGTGATTTTACACAGCCCTTTCTTGCCAAAGGTAGCGGGCATATTTTCCCACATGCGTGGGTTAATCTCGTTACCAATTCTGCAGTTGATGTTACCAATCCGACCTATGCACTCAGTATTACGAATGCGCGCATGATCTATCGGTGGCGCTATTTGGAGCAGTTTGTCGGAGATTGGAAAACAATCGCCTTTGACCAGGACAACGTCTCTTCTACGTCATTTAGTACAAGTAATCTCGTGGGCAAGACGGCGATTCCTTTGACTGACGGTGTCGGCGACATCGAGTATTATTTTGTGGCCGAGACTGATACTCCTTACTATATTACTCAGGATTATGCTTGCGGTGCAGGCTTTGGCCCAGGTTGGACTGAAAAGATTTCCGCTGTCACGAATCGTGCTGCTTATACTTCTCTCGACGGTGTGCCGTCGATGGGTACCGACTATTTCACGCGCGTGCGCGAGGGCGAGAGCAACATCGAATGGGTGCAGCTCATCGGCACGCTGACGATCACGAACAAGGTGGCGGGGTCGAACGACGTGTACCGCCTGCACACGCCCGACGGGACCATTCCGCGCATGACGCTCGTGGGCGACCATTCGTGGCGTTACCACTACGAGGTGCCGACGAACGCCATCGGCGCGAAGCTCTCGTTCAAGCTCGTCACGAAGGAACATTACACGAACGAGACGGCCGCGACAAGCGCGGCCGCTCCCGCTGGGGGCGACGTCCCCGTATGGCTCACGCGCACCAACGAGCTCTTCACCGTCGAGGAGACGGTGACAGAGATCCCGTACACCGCCACGCTCTCCACGAACAACCCGAACGAGGTCTCGGTGATCCTCGACGAGTCGTCCACGCACCTGAAGATCGAGTACAACGACGAGCAGCGCGCGTTCGCGCTCTCGCACGCCTCGTATCAGGCGTTCAACCTGTGGACGGACGCGACGGCCGGGTTCCGCGGCAACATGATGGACGGAAACGGCGTGTCGAACAGCGGCGTCTCCAGCCGCAAGCGGCGCTACGACGCGCCGTTCGACGGCGGCTGGACGATCTGCCCGGAGGAGAACACGTACTGGACCGAAGACCTGGATCCCGAAAACGAGGGCGACGCGAACTATCCCCTGAACAAGTGGTTCTCGGTCCACAAGACGTACCACGGCTGGACGATGCACAACGGGCGCTTCGTGCTGGGTGCGCGCGGCGACTTCTCGAACAACCTGTCGGCCGCGCTGGACGGCCTCGGCGAAGGCGCGCTCGCCATGGAGAACTTCTCCGTGCGCGAGCTGCCGCTCGGTATTGATACCGTCTCGTTCACTGCGCGCATCGCGCAGCCGGTCCAGTACGATGACTTCGCCACGTACATGGACGGCCTTTCGAGCCAGAACTACGCGATCAGCGCGAAGGTCACGATGAGCCGGCAAAAGGAGACGGATGCGGTGAAGCCGAACGACATGTCACCCGTCTGCCCGTCCATCTCCTTCGTGGGTTACCACCGCGGCAAGCAGGGGTGCTACGAATTCCGCATGACGCGCAAGACGGATACGGCGCTTGAACTGGGGCTCTACAAGTGGGTCCGTTCGGGTTCCACGACCACGAACGTCCTACTGAAGTCGGCAGTCTACGAGACCAACCTGCTCGTGCCGACGACCGATGACGACGTCTCGCTCAAGCGGCGCACGGCGGCCTACTTCCTCCTCTACACGTTCCCCAACTCCAACACGGTCAAGCTGGAAGGGCACATCGCCTCCTCGCGCACGCAGATAGGTACAGGTGTGACTGGAAACGAGTCGGGGCTTTCTGCATCGGCGATCGCATACGTCGACGAAGATGCCACGTTGGCAAAGGGCGGCACGTACGGCATCGGTTCCACGGACTGCCGGGCCGGTTTCGGCGAGATCAAGACGCATGGCATCCAGACGGCGCCCCAGGTAACGGACGCGACTTCCGGGGATGGCAAGATCGACTCCGGTACATTTGTCGGCCGCAGCCGCCTGGAAAACGAGTGGGATTACTACACCTCCCGCTGGGAGGTCGATTCGGAGGTGGCTGATTACAACGGCGGCATGTCGGGCGTTATCCCGTCCAACCAGGTAATCGAGGTGTGGGTGTCGGACGCGTCGTCTGCGGGCAGCGGGTGGGAGAACACCGGCTACTCGCGGGTCGTGAATTCCTTCACCACGAACATGTTCTCCGTGTCGCCGTGCATCCCGGGCTCGTGGAAGGTGCGTCTGCAAACCGGCGAGGAGGAGGACGCCGGCGTGGTGCTGGACGACGTGTCGGTGACGCCCTGGGGCGGCACGGATCGCTGGGGACGCGACGGCACCGTGTACGACTTCAACGACGACTGGGTCTACACGAAGGGCTGGATCACGGCGGCGGCGGAGATTACGATCGGCGGCAAGTCGTATGAACTGCCAGCCAAAAACATCGTTTCCGTCGAAACGGCCGACTCGGACGGCTATGCGCTCGTGTTCGACAAGCCGGGCGACTACGTGTTCAAGCCGCTTTCCGATATGGAAGTGGAACGTGTCCTCCTCGTGGGCGGCGGCGGCAGCGGCGGTTCGACCATGGGCGGCGGCGGCGGCGGCGGCGGCGTTGTGGAGCGTGACTTCTCGAGCGACCCCGTGATCATCCCGGCCGGCACGGCGCTGCGGTTCAAGGTCGGCGCCGGCGGCGCCGCGCCGGTGCCCAAGTATTCGGGGGGAAGCGCCAACGCGACGTCTCAGCCGGCGGGCAACACCGGCGGCGATACGTCGATGAGCAGCGGCATCACGGGCATCCCGACGGCGAAGGGCGGCGGCGGTGGCGGCGGCTGGAGTTCGGGCGCCAAGACGGGCGGTTCCGGCGGCGGCGGATCGGGCCAGAACCAAAACGGCGCCAACGGCGTGTCTGGGCAGGGCAATGCGGGCGGAAGAGGTTATTACAGCGGAACCACCTACGGCGTGGGTGGCGGCGGTGGCGGTGCGGGTGCGGCCGGACAGCCCGGGCAGACGAGTTCGCGGCGTGTTGGCGGTGCCGGCGGCGACGGCGTGCCGAGCGACATCACTGGGTCGGTCGTGTACTACGGCGGCGGCGGCGGCGGCGGCGCCGGCTACGACGCCAACTCGGCTGGTGGTGTTGGCGGCGCGGGCGGCGGTGGCAAGGGCTCGGACTACATGAAGAGCGATGCGGGCGCCGGGCAGAACGGCTTGGGCGGCGGCGGCGGCGGCGGCACCTACATGGGCAACAACGGTTCCAACGCGGCCGTGAAGAAGGGCGCGGGCGCACGGGGCGGCAACGGCGCGGTGATCCTGCGCGTGCGCACGCGGTCGCGCATCTGCACGCTCCAGCCGTCGCGCGGCACGGACGGCCAGCCGATGGGCATCCGCTCGCCGTACATCGACGAGGGCATGTCGCTCTTCTCCTACTCCTACAAGGACGCGGACACGAACTGCGTGATGCTCGTGCAGGTCGCGACGAACATGACGCCGGGAATGGGCTCGTCGTACGTGCCGGGCCTCACCGACAGCCTCGAGACGAGCGGCGAGTACGGGTGGACGACGGTCGCGCGCCACGACTTCAGCACGATGACGGACGCCGAGCGCAAGAGCGGCACGCGGACGGCGTTCATCAGCAAGCGCCAGCACTGGATCTACGACTTCATGTCCTCGAAGATCGTGTACACGAACGTGTGCGGCGTGATCCGCGTGATCGTGGACCCGGCCGTGGTCTCGCGCGTGGTGAACACCAGGGACGTGGCCACGCGCGAGAAGATGATCGACTACGGCAAGATCACGATCACGAAGGCGTACTGCTACAACGAACCGTCGCTCGACCTGCGGTCCTGGTTCGGGTTCAACGTGTTCACCTCCGGCTGGAACGACAACGCCGCGGGGCCGTACGCGTTCCTGACGGACTGGCCGGCCGGCCTCTCGATTGCGCTCAACTTCTCCGCGAAGGCGGGGGAAAACACGTCGGCGGCCGCGCATGGCGTCGGCCTCGCCGAGACCGACCCCTCCGAAGTGCAGCAGTACAGCCAGCAGAACCCGTTCGTCCAGTCCGCCGCGCTCACGAACGCGAACGGCATCGGCACGGTGAGCTTCCGCGCGCGGCTGTTCAACTCGGGCGATTCGCCGGGCGTGGTGACGCTCTACGGCGGCGTCAACCCGTCCTCCGACCAGCCGACCACCGACAGCCGCGAATGGGACGCGCTCACGAACTTCGTGGTGACCGCGCCCACGTACCAGTCGTTCGAATGGACGTTCCCGGGCTCCAAGAACGAGTACAAGGCCATCCGCCTCGAGGCGGCCGGCGCGCGTTGGGGGCGCTATCCCAGTGGCCAGGCCGCCCCGTGGGAGTGGGGCGACCTCACCGACAGGTCCAAGTTCGGCTCGTCCGTGGTGCAGGAGCCGGTCAACCGCGTGTTCATCGACGAGGTGAGCGTGAGCGAGCTGATCGTGCCGCGCCTGAAGTTCCTCGACGTGCGTCCGTTCCGCGACAAGCTCGGTTCGGAGGAGATCTGCGTGATCACGAACATCACGAAGGTGGAGCAGCAGCCGCTCTACCTCGAGTCGTGGGGCATCCAGTGCCGTCTCGAGCCGCAGCAGATGGCGGACGAGCTGGACACCGAGTCCATCCGCGTGTGGATGGAGGCCTACCGCGGCGAGGAGCCGTGGGGGTACGAGCAGTGGAGGGACCTGCCGGTGAGCAAGGAGACCATGATCAACGGCCAGCGGCGTGTGATCCAGCAGCGCTTCACGAGCGAGCTCATGAAAGTGCCGGGGTCCGACCTCGTGTTCCGCAGCTACTACCTGTTCCCGGGGTCGATCATGCCGCCCGAGGAGGAGCCGGGCATGGTGTACCAGTACATGGTGTACGCCACGTTCCGCGACAAGTCCGGCCGGGAGACCGTCCACACGAACGTGCTGGAGGACGTCGACTGGTCCCCGCCGGCGTGGTACCGCGGGTCGACCGTGGGGACGGCGAACAAGAGCGGCGACCCCGCGCAGTTCTCGGCCTTCACGATCCTCGACTCGATCTCGCCGCAGCGCGCGTGGCTCAACGAGCTGAACCTCTGCGACGCGATGAACACGAAGGGGCTCAACCAGTTCATCGAGCTCGCCGTGCCGCAGGAGGCGAACCTCCGGGGCTGGAGCATCCGGTTCACGGACTACAACAGGAAGTCGGCGACGCTCGCCAAGATCGGCGTCGACGACGGCGTGCGCAACATCACCTCGAAGTCGGGCAACGAATACGGCGTGGACAACACGAACCACTACACGTTCGTGAGCATCTGCGCGCCGTCCGCGACGGACGAGTTGAAGGCCAAGAACGACGGCACGTGGAAGGTGATGACCACGAACACGCTCCAGAAAGGCGTGTTCCAGTACCTGTACCCGTACGGCATCCAGCTCGTGCGCCCCAGCGGCATCATCGAGCACGAGGTCGTGATGCAGGGCACGAACGTGTATTCGGGCGTGTGGGGCCTTGGCTTCGAGGGCACGAACCTCGTGGCCGAGCTGAAGAAGGACGAACCGGAGAGCGCGTGGTTCTACGCCGGCGAGGACCGTCCGACCGAAAACACGTCGCTCGGCGTGTTCCGCAGCCACGGCGAGGAGGCCGACCCGAGCACCTGGTCGAACGAGATGGTGCTCACGCCCGGCGCGATCAACAAGTTCAAGAACGGCGGCCTGCAGGAGATCCCGTACGGCTACTTCCTTGAGCCCAGAGGCGGGAACGTGTGGATCTACTCCACGCTCCTGAAGCCGCAGTTGACGAAGCAGACCCTCGGCGGACGCGAACTCGGCGCGAACGCGGTGATCGTGATACCCACCGGCACGACGACGAACATCACGATCTCCATCACGAACTGGTACCAGCTGGGGGTGTGCAAGATCACCGACGACAAGGTCACCGACCAGGAGATTCCCGGGGCCAGGGGCAGCAAGGGCACCTACAGCCTCCAGCTCAACGCCGTGTCGAACACGACCACGCTGGTCATCGACGCGGAGCCGCAGACCGATCTCGCCGAGACGTGGGGCCTCACGCCGGAAAACCGCTACACGCCGGCGGTGCTGGCGTGGCTGTTGAAAAACTACGGCGGCTTCAGCCCTGACGATCTGAGCGCGGCGGAAGTGCGCAAGCTCAACCACGAAAAGGTGTGTCCGCTCACGCTCACGGAGATGTACTGGCTCGACATCCCGCCCGTGCACAAGTCGCCGATTAGCGGCGGCAGCAACATCTGGTTCGAGGCCAGCATGGGCGCACCGGATTCGGCTCACTTGCGGTCCATTGAGCCGCATGTGGTGGTGTTGCCGAACGGCACGATCCAGTCCAATGTCTACGTGACGGTCACGATGATGATCACGAACACCGTCACCGGCGCGGCGGAACCGCCTCAAATCATGAACGGAGTGGACTACAAGGATGGCGTGGGCAGCCTGGACTACACGGGCAATCCGACGTGGACAAGCGTGGTGTTCAGCGTCACGGGCGCGCTCCAGAAGCCCGATGTGGCGGATAAGTACTATCCGCTGCAGCAGTACGTGTTCAAGCCGGACTCCTTCGGCGATCCATCCGACCCGAATCGTCGCTTCCAGACGCGGATCGAGGTCGTGGATCCATACGCGCTGAACTCGATGGGTTCCTTCTATGGCTGGTCGAACTACCGCAACGTCTGGCCGATCTGGTTCCGTTGGTCGATTAAGGACAATCCGGACGGGCGCAGGTCCATTGTGCCGCTCAAGCCGAACTGGACGCCGCCCACGTCCCCGTGACGCATCTTCCCGCGAATCCGTGAAGGTGCCGTGACATTCTTTCTCCGCCAAAATGGTTAAATACCCGCCGTGAAGATCTTATCCGAATTCCTGTGGGGGACGTCGGGCGAAGTGGCCGCCCGGGCGCGTGCGGACGTGCCGTCGTTCCGGCTCGTGAACGAGGCGGGCGGGCTCCCCCTGGCGGCGAGCGCGTTTGACGTTTCCGCCGCGACAAGCGCGGCGGCTCCCGCTGGTGGGGATAGAAGCGGGAGGGGCCGCGCTTGTCGCGGCCCGCTTGTGCGGGGCGGCCGTCGCGTCGGCACGGTGTGGGAGGACGACCATGCCGTCTACTGCACGCTGGCGGGCGTGCTGCCGCCCGACCTTGCGGCGCCGCGCGGCGCGCAGGCGGCCGCGATCTTTCCCGAGCTGGAATCTCTCCTTGCCGAGGCGGGCATGGACTTTTCGCACGTGGTGCGCACGTGGTTCTACGTCGACCGCATCTGCGAATGGTACGGCGAATTCAACGCGGCGCGCTCGGCGTTCTTCGAGTCGCGGGACGTGTTCAACACGTTCCTCCCCGCGTCCACCGGCATCGGCAGCGCGAACCTCGACGGCGCGGCGCTCGTGGCGGGGGCGATTGCGGTGAAGCCGAAGGACGCGTCCGTGCGCGCGGAGATCGTGGAGTCGCCGCTGCAGGCGCCGGCGATGGCGTACCGGTCGAGCTTCAGCCGCGCGGCGGAGGTCGTCTGGCCGGAGCGGCGTCTTCTCTTCGTGAGCGGCACGGCGTCGATCAAGCCGAACAGCCACGACGTGGCCTACGTGGGCGACATCGCGAAGCAGGTGGACTGCACGATGACGGCGGTGGGGGCGATCCTGGAGAGCCGCGGCTACGGCTGGGGCGACGTCTCGCGCGCGATCGTGTATTTGAAGGAGCCGTCCTTCCGCGCGGCGTGGCAGGCGTGGCTTGCGGCGCGGGGCCTCCCGGGCGACTTCGCGGCGGAGACGGTGTGCGACGTCTGCCGCGACGACTGGCTTTTCGAGGTCGAGCTCGACGCCGGAAGATCCGGAATCTCCGGAATCTCCGGATGATCCGGAATCTCCGGATGATCCGGAAGATCCGGAAGATCCGGAATATCCGGAAAGTCCGGAATTGTGGTATACTATCCGCGCATGAAACTTCAGCTACAGCTTGATCGACCGCTCGTCGTCTTCGACATCGAGTCCACCGGCGTGAACGCGCGGCAGGACCGCATCGTCGAACTGGCCGCGATCCGGATCGAGACCGACGGCACGGAGACGGAGAGGTGCTGGCTCCTCAACCCGGGCGTGCCGATTCCGCCGGAGACGACGGCAATCCACGGCATTTCCGACGAGATGGTGAAGGACTGTCCCACGTTCGCGGACAAGGCGGCGGAGATTGCGGCGTTCTTCAAGGACTGCGACCTCTCGGGGTTCAACAGCGACCGCTTCGACATTCCGTGTCTCGAGGAGGAGTTCGCGCGCGTGGGGCTGAACCTCGGCGTGGGCGACCGGCGGCATGTGGACGTGCAGCGCATCTACCACAAGATGGAGCCGCGCGACCTCACGGCGGCGGTGCGGTTCTACTGCGGGCGCGACCACGTGGGCGCGCACGGGGCGGAGGCGGACGCACGGGCCACGCTGGACGTCCTGAAGGCGCAGCTCGAGCGCTACGGGGAGCTGCCGCGGGCCACGGCGGCGCTGGACGAGTACCTCGTGCCGCGCGACCCGCTCAACGCGGACCGCACGGGCCTCATCCGCTGGCAGAACGGCCAGTGGTGCGTCAACTTCGGAAAGAAGAAGGGCACGCCCCTCAAGGAGCTGTTCCTCCACGAGCAGAACTTCCTGAAGTGGTTCGTGAAGGGAAATTTCGAGACGGACGCGCGGATGATCGTGCGCGATCTTCTTGAACGTGGGGTCTTGCCACCTGCCCCCCAGATTTGATATACTATCCATTCCTTTGCCCACCGACGGGAAAGGCGCGGCAGAAAACCGCGATTACAGACAAACAACAAAAAGCAACAAATGGCAATCCGTAAACCAACCCTGCCCGCCAAGAAGAAGTCCGAGGCGATGGCGGAGCTGCTCGCCGGCAGCATGGGCCAGGCCGAGACGATCAAGCCCGGAAAAATCGTCGAAGGCACAATCAAGGTCGTCAAGGGCAACGACGTATTCATCGACATCGGCTACAAGAGCGAAGGCAAGGTCGACCTGGCCGAGTTCCCCGATCCCGCGGCCGCGAAGCCCGGCGAGAAGGTCCAGGTGCTCGTGCGCGAGCTTGAGAACGACAAGACGGGCATGGTGTCCCTTTCCAAGAAGGCCGCCGACATCCAGATCCGCTGGGAGAAGGTCCTGGCGCAGTACACCGAAGGGTGCGTGGTCACCGGCACGATCCAGGCGCAGGTGCATGGCGGCCTGCTCGTGGACATCGACGGCGTGGAGGCGTTCCTCCCCGGTTCGCAGGTGGACGTCTCCCCCGTGCGCGACCTCACGACCTACATCGGGCAGACGTTCGAGTTCAAGGTCATCAAGATCTCCAACGAGCGCAAGAACATCATCGTCAGCCGCCGCGAGCTCATCGAGGGCACGATGGCGGAGAAGCGCGCGGAGCTGCTCGCCTCGCTGCAGAAGGGCGAGGTGCGCAAGGGCAAGGTGAAGAACATCACCGACTTCGGCGCATTCATCGACCTCGACGGCATCGACGGCCTCCTGCACATCACGGACATGAGCTGGGGCCGCGTGAAGCACCCGAGCGAGATGCTCAAGGTCGGCCAGGAGCTCGAGGTGATGGTCCTCGACGTGGACCGCGAGAAGGAGCGCATCTCCCTCGGCCTCAAGCAGACCACGGAGAACCCCTGGACCTCGATCGTGGAGAAGTTCCCGGTCGGCAGCCGCGTGAAGGGCAAGGTCGTGAACCTCGCCGCCTACGGCGCCTTCGTGGAGATCGCCCCCGGCATCGAGGGTCTCGTCCACATCAGCGAGTTCAGCTGGACGAAGCGCGTGGCGCGTCCGAGCGACATGCTCAACGTCGGCGACGAGGTGCTCGTCTCCGTGCTGCAGGTCGACGCGGAGAACCAGAAGATCGCGCTCGGCATCCGCCAGACGCAGGAGAACCCCTGGGACACGGTCCAGGACCGCTACCCGGTGGGCAGCCGCGTGAAGGGCAAGGTGCGCAACTTCACGAACTACGGCGCGTTCATCGAGCTCGAGGAGGGCATCGACGGCATGATCCACATTTCGGACATGTCCTGGACGCGCAAGGTCAACCGTCCGTCCGAGTGCCTGCAGAAGGGCGAGGAGGTCGAGGCGATCGTCGAGTCCGTGGACCCGAAGGAGCAGCGCATCTCGCTCAGCCTCAAGAAGGCGCAGACGGATCCGTGGGCCGAGATCGCGTCCAAGTACCCTGTCGGCAAGCTCGTCAAGGGCAAGGTCTCGAAGATCGCGTCGTTCGGCGCGTTCATCGAGCTCGAGGACGGCGTGGACGGCCTCGTTCACATCTCGCAGATCTCCGACGACCGCGTGACGCACGTCAAGGACGTGCTGAAGGAGGGCCAGGAGGTCGAGGCGCGCGTCGTGAAGCTCGACCGGAAGGACCGCCGCATCGGCCTGTCCATGACGGCCGTGAACATGACGGAGGAGCAGGTCAAGGCCCTCGAGGCCGAGGCCGAGGACACCACCGGCTCGACGCGCTCGTCGTCCGGCGACATGGACTTCGGCAGCCTTGGCGCGGCGTTCGACGACGCGTTCCAGGCCCAGTCCGTGGAGTGGCAGCCCGGCGAATCCGACAAGTAACACTCTCAGAAAGAAAGGATAGTAACCATGTCCAGAGTCTGTGAAATCTGCGGCAAGAAGCCGGCTGCGGGACGTTCGATCATCCGCAAGGGCTCGCCGAAGTACAAGGGCGGCATCGGCCTGCACACGACCGGCATCTCGAAGCGTCGCTTCCTGCCGAACCTGCACACGGTGCGCGTCACCGACGGCAAGGGCAACACCTGCCGCAAGACGGTCTGCGCCCGCTGCATCAAGTCGGGCAAGGTCACGAAGGCGTAACGTCGTCGGGCCCAGCCTGAAAAAAACGAGGAAGGCCGGTGCTTGCGCTCCGGCCTTCTTTGTTTTATAATATGCGCAACCCCGAGGAGAGCAACATGACGGAACCCGAAGAGAACAAGGAAGAATTCGAGACGCCGGAGGCCGAGATGCCGGAGGCGGAGACGCCAGCGACCGAGGCCGAAGAGGAAGAGGGCACGGTGATCCGCGATACGGACATCGTGTTCGACTGTCCGCACTGCGGCCACAACCTCGCGATCGACTATCGCGGTGCGGGCCTGCAGATCGAGTGCGTGAACTGCGGCGAGTCCGTGCTCGTGCCGATTCCCGACGGCATGAAGATCGACGACCTCGACATCGAGCCGGGCGAGATCCTCAAGCAGCTGTTCGCGGCGCGCCGCAACCTGCAGCGCGCCGAGGCGCGCATCGAGGAGCTCGAGCTGGAGCTGCGCGGCGTCACGATGCGGCGCGATACGCTCCGCGCGCTGCTGGAGTCGTTCGCGGTGCAGCTCGAGGAGATGAAGGAGCTGGCGCGCAACGAGATGAAGCTGCGCGACAAGTCGTCCGCGCTCGTCAACCGCCTCGCCGGCGACATCGCGGCCACGATCGGCAACGCGGCGCACGGCGAGATGGAGGACGAGGAGACCGTCGAAAACGCCGAATGAACTCGCGCGCGCATTCTCTTTTCGTCAACGCGCTCACCTTCTCGCGCGTCCCGCTGATCTTCGCGTTCATGGCGTGCGCCGTGGTGGCGGAGCTGCGGCAGAGCTGGCCGTGGATCATCCCGGCCTGCGTCGCGATGGGGCTCGCGGGCGTGACCGATCTCCTCGACGGGCGCCTCGCCCGTCGCTGGCACGTGGTCTCCACGTTCGGGAAGCTCGCCGATCCGCTGATGGACAAGGTGTTCTTCATCGTCTCGTTCCCCACGCTCCTCTGGCTCATCGGCAAGCAGGGCGAGAACGCCGTCCATTTCACGGTGATGCTCGCGTTCACGGTTCTCTACATCCTGCGCGACCAGTGGGTCACGTTCCTGCGCGCCGTGGCGAGCACGTACCATGCGGACGTGAGCGCGATGTGGCTGGGGAAGGTGCGCACCGCTCTGTCGTTCCCCGCGGCCGGGCTGATCTACCTGTACCTGGCGATCCACGGCTACCTGTCCGCGGACTGGAACGGGCCGTTCCTCGCGGCGATCTACTTCGTCGAGGCGTTCCTCATCGTGCTGAACGTCTATTCGTGCATCGTCTACACGCACGCCTACTGGCCCTACATCCGCCGCGCCATCGACGGCGACGACTGATCAGGGGACCAGCCCCTTGAGGGCCTCGGCGTAGCGTTCGCGCCGCTTGATGATGGCGCGGTAGGCGGGGTCTTTCTCGGGATCGGGCAGTGCCACGTTGTGCGTGGACTTCCATTCCTTGTACTTCTGGTTCAGCTCCTGCACCTTGACGCGGAGCTGCGAGATCTCGTAGGTCATCTTGCGGAGGGCGTCGGCGTCCGCCGACTCCTTCAGCCGCTTGGCGGTCTCCTCCTTCGCGCGGAGGTCCTTCAGGGCGCGGGCCGCCTCCTGCAGGTAGGGGGCGCTCGCCCGGGCCTTGTCGAGAATGCCCTTCTTCGCCTTCTCCGCCTCGCCCGCCAGCTCGTAGTAGGCGCGGAGGTTCGCCAGCTGGTTGGAGGAGAGGAGACCGGGTTCACCGGTGAGGCAGAGGACGTTCTCGGCGGGGACGCGCACGGGGTGGAGGATCTTCTTCTGCTGCAGGAACGTGCCGACGACCTTGGCGCCGGCCGCGTCGGTGACGGTTTCCGTGATCTTCAGGAAGCGTCCGCCCGCCACGTTGCCGAACGGCTTGCCGTCCAGCGTCTCCACGGCCGTGATGCGCGTGAGCACGCCCCATTTCGCGCGTGCGGGATCCGTCCGGCGCACAGCGGGAGCGCCCCCAACGGAATCGTTCGCACCACCAACGGGAGCGCTCGCGCTTGTCGCGAGCGGGCTAGAACTGGGCCGCGACAAGCGCGGCCCCTCCCGCCCCTCCCCGGGAACGTTCGTCCCCTCCCCGGGAACGTTCGTCCCCTCAACGGGAGCGCTCGCGCTTGTCGCGAGCGACCGATCGAGCCGCGCCTCCACCGAATCCACGACCTCGCAGATCTTCGCGCGCACGTCGGCGGGCAGGCGCTCGCCGAGGGCGGGCGCGAAATGCCAGACGAGGGCGCCGGCGCCTCCTGCCACCACGACGTAGATCAACCAGAATTTCATACCCATGGCTGGTTGCGCGTTTTACTTGACGGGCAGGAGACGGTCCGCGCCGAAGTAGGGGCGGAGAACCTCCGGCAGGAGCACGGAACCGTCCTCCTGGAGGTGCTGCTCGAGGAGCGCTACCATGAGGCGGGGGAGGGCCACGCCGGAACCATTGAGCGTGTGGACGAGCTTCGTCTTCCCGTCCGCGTCCTTGAAGCGGCAGTTCAGGCGGCGGGCCTGGTAGTCGGTGAAGCAGCTGCAGGAGCTGACCTCCAGCCACTGCTGCTCGCCGGGCGCCCAGAGCTCGAGGTCGTAGCACTTGGCGGCGGAGAAGCCCATGTCGCCGGACGAGAGCATCAGCACGCGGAAGTGGAGCCCGAGGCCCGTGAGCACCTCCTCGGCCTCGTGGACGAGCGTCTCGAGCTGCTGGAACGAGGTGGAGGGGTGGACGAAGTTGACCATCTCGACCTTGTCGAACTGGTGTACGCGGAGCATGCCGCGCGTCATCTTGCCGGCGCTCCCGGCCTCGCGGCGGAAGCAGGGCGTGTAGGCGGTGAGCTTGACGGGGCTCTCGGGCGTGATCTTCGGGAGCTTCACGCCGTCGAACACGTCGTCGCGGTAGTAGTTCGTGACGGGCACCTCGGCGGTGGGGATGAGCCAGAAGTCGTCCGCGTTCGAGTGGTAGAGGTCCTCGGCGAACTTCGGGAGCTGTCCGGTGCCGGTCATGGACGCGGAGTTGACGAGGAAGGGGGGCAGCATCTCGGTGTAGCCCTGCTTCTGGCAGTGGAGGTCGAGCATGTACTGGATGAGCGCGCGCTGGAGCTTCGCGCCCTGCCCGAGGATGATCGGGAAGCCGGTGCCCGTGAGCTTCACGCCGCGCGGGAAGTCGAAGATGCCGAGGCGCTCGCCGATCTGCATGTGGTCGGGGATCGGGTAGGCGGGGTCCTTCCACTCGCCCACGTGGCGCACGACCTTGTTGGACGAGGAGTCGAGTCCGGTGGGGATTTCCGGTGCGGGGATGTTGGGAATCATGAGGAGCGTCTCGCGGAGGTCCGTCTCGACCTGTGCGAGCTCGCGGTCGATCTCGGCGATGCGGTCGCCGATTGCGCGCATCTTCTCCTTGGCGGCGGAGACGTCCTGCCCCGCCTTCGCGGCGGCGCCGATTTCCTTCGACGCGCTGTTGCGCTGCTGCTTGAGCGTTTCGGTCTCGCCGATGAGCGAGCGGCGCCTCTCGTCGAGGTCGCGCGCGCGGGCGACTTTCTCCTGTTCCACGCCGCGCCGCGCGAGCTGCGCGGCGGTCTCGTCGAACTCTTCCCGGATTCTCTTGATGTCGATCATGTCAGTTTCCTTCCTTCAAGGGGCGAATAGTATACCACAATTCCGGAAATTCCGGAAAGCCCGGAAATTCCGGAACTTCCGGAAAATCCGGAGAACCTCACGGGAGCGGTCGCGCTTGTCGCGACCGGCCCCCAAACTTTCCTTGCGCCCCTTGCACCCTCGGTGAAAGAGTGGTATACTACAGATGCAATCAAAACCATGTCCAATCCTAGCGCCATGCACGAAAGGAACAATGCAATGAACCGCATGATGAAGATCATCGCGGGCGGGTTCTTCCTGTCCGCCGCCATCACGGCCCACGCGGGCGCGAACTTGATCAAGAACGGCACGTTCGAGGGAACGGCCACTCAGGCGAACTGGGGCGCGTACGCGACCCCCGCGAACGTTTCAGCGGGGAAGTTCCGCTGCGACAGTTGGACGTTCTACAACTCCAGCGACGGCGGCGTGACGAAGCTCGACAGCACGGCAGGTCTCGGAGTGTCAGGGGGAACATGGGCGCCGAGCATCCCCTCCTCTGTGGCGGGGCCGTACCTGCTCTTCATCCAGGCGTCGAAGGACGTCAATGCGCCGCGTACCGCATACGTGGAGCAGTCCATCGGGACTCTCCCCATCGGCGTCTATCGTGTCTCGTTCACGTATGGCGTGCGCAGCTCGAGTAATCCTGTCACGACGTACATTGAATTGGTCGATGAGAACGGAACCGTGTTCAGCGTGGGTAGCGTCAACACGACGACGCAATCCGCCCAGTCGTTTTCGAAGGACATCTTCCTTCCGAGCGGCACCTATACGTTCCGATTCCGCCAGCCGTTCGTCGGAACCGACCGCTCCAACGTATTCGAGGACGTTTCCGTGGTGCGCCTCGACGCGCGGATCGGGGAGAAGGGCTATGCCGATCTCGCATCCGCCCTGACGGCGGCATCGACGAACGACGTGATCGTGTACGCGACGACCGACGACGCGCAGGACGCGTCTATCTCTGGCGCGAACATCGTGTGGAATGGTAACATGCCCGTTGTACAGGTCCCCGGCACGCTCACCTTCGGCGGCGCGAACACGATTGCCGCATACGCCTCCGCGCCCGGCACGTACACGCTCTTCACCGCGAACGCCATCGTCATGGAGTCGGGCGCGACGCTTACGCTCGACTCGCCCGTGACGGACGGCCTTGTGCGCACGCTGGACGTCGGCGCAAACACCGTCACGCTCACGGTCGCGCTCGACCCCGCACGTACGGAAATGGTGATCAACGGCGACTTCGACATCCCCGGCACCTCCGCCGGCACGGCGAACGTCAACGCCCCGTCCTGGTCGTATTCCTATCCGTTCGGCGGGTTCTGCGTCCCGTGGTGGAACTACTACTGCACTGAAGCTGGCGGCAGCGGCTGCGGCATCTCCAAGGCGAACGGCACCTGGCTTGCGAACCAGACGCATGACGGCACGTATTCGCTCTACGGGCAGGGATATCTGGCCGACACCCCGATGGTCCGGCAGGACTTCGGCGCGACGCCCGCCGGCGTCTACCGCTTCTCCTTCAACTGCGCCACGCGCCCCAGCTACGCCAACGCGAGCTGGCGCGCCGGCATCCGCAAAAACGGAACGGTCGTCCACACGATTTACACCGGGCCGCGTGGCAACCACCTGTTCGAGAAGTGGGACGCCGTCGTTGCACTTCCCGCGGCGGACGCCTACGGTCTCCAGTTCCTGCACTTCGACGGGGACAACGAAGCGGGGAACAGCTCCAAGTCGGCCGTAATCGATGACGTCTCCTTCCTCCGCACGGCAGTCGCGGGCTGGAGCGTCGCGGACGGCGTGACGACGCTCGCCGGCGCGGCGGAGGTGCCGCCGGGCAGCTTCATCGACGGCAACGCCGCGTTCGCCGCCGGTGCGGAGCTTTCCATTTCCGGCAACCTCTACGTGCCCACGCTCACCGTCGCCGGCACGCTGACGGTGAAGGGTGCGGTGACGGTCACGCTTCCCGCCGCATACGATACGACGGAGGGCGTCTACACGCTCATCGAAGCGGGCGCGCTCGCGTTCGACGAGGGCGCGTCGCTCGCGATCAACCCCGCCCAGGCCGACATTCAGGACGGTGAGGCGGTGCGCCACGCGGTTTTGGAGATTTTGGGGAATTCGGTCGTTCTGCGGATGTTCAGGGACAATCCCGTTGCGAACAACTACCGCAAGAGCACGGCGGAGTGCGTCGATACGCTCTTCACCACCGACGCCAACTGGAGCCACGAGCACTATCCGACGAACGGCGACGTCAATGTGATCTTCAACCATCCCGGAACGGTCTTGTTCGACAACGCATACACGAATATTGCTGGGCTCGTCTATCTTTTCCGCAACGGCCTCCAGGCACCGGTCGTCTTCGACGCGACCGACGACGCCTACGGGTTTGACTTCAAAGGTAGTTACCTTTTCATGGGCGCGGGTGCAGGTACTGGTTTCACGGGCTGGACGGAGTTCCGGCGCGGGACGTACGCGGGCACCTATTTCTGCCTGAACGGCACTGACGGCAGCGGGCCGAACGGCAAGTTCCGCATTGACTTCGCGGGCGCAACGGTGAACATCGTCAACTGTCTCCAGTGCGGGTATGCCGCCAACAGCGAAAGCGAGGTGAACGTCTCGGGCGGCCTCGTCAGCATGGGTGCCGCCTACAACACGAACATCAAGCCCCGCACGAAGAACCGCACGCGCGTCACGGGCGGAAAGTTCGATTTGAGGGAAAATCTCCACGCCTGCGCCGGAACGAATTCCGAACTCGACTTCGAGATCACCGGCGGCGAGATGGAGGTCGTCGGGCGCATCTACGCCGACGCGAAGATCGGCTCGTTCGCCGACGTGCGCCTTTCCGGCGGCGTGATACGGACGGACGCGATTTCCCTGCCCGCCGGCTACGGCAGGTTCCTCTTCAACGGCGGCGCGCTCGCGCCGCGCGCGGCGTCCACCGCCTGGCACGACGGCAGCACGGCGTTCACCGTCGCGGCGGGCAAGAGCGCGATCGTCGATACGGAAGGGAAGGATGTTACGTGGTGTCCGACAGTGTCGGACACATCGGGCGGCCAGGCATACGGCTTCACGAAGCGCGGCGCGGGCACGCTCGCGTTCCCAGCGGCGCAGACGTTCACGGGCGCGCTCTCCGTGGAGGGCGGCACGCTCCTCGCGCCAGTGGCGGTCGCGGCGTCCTCGGTCGGCGTCGCGAACGGCGCCATGTACAGCGTTGCAGACGGCACGGCGGGGCAGACATTCACCCTTAACGTGCTCACGCTGGACGGCGGCGCGCGCCTCGCGATTGATGTGACGGACGCGGCGAGCGACACGTTCACCTCTGAAGCGCTCGACATCTCCGGCGCGTCGTCGGCGAATCCGATATTGATTGTCGTGAACCCTCTCGGCATCGCGGAGCTTCCGATGGGCGTTGACTACACCGTCATCGCGTCCGGCCTCTCCTCCGGTGACGAGGCGAAGTTCGCCGTGAGCGGCATCGACGCGCGGCTCGCCGTGGTGAACGGCGCGCTCGTGATGCGCAGCTCGAACCGCCTGAAGGTGACAACTGAATGGAGCGGCGCGGCGAACGACGGCGGCAAGTGGACGACCGGCGGCAACTGGACCGGCGGAGAGGCGCCGCAGAACGGCGACACCGCCGCGTTCAACCTCGCGGCAGGAGGCGCGACGGACTTCGACATCGCGGGTCTCGCGCTCGGCGGTCTCGTGTTTGGTGATACGGCAGGCGCATTCACGCACGGCGGCGCGGAGCAGCTGCGCGTCGCGAATGCGTTCACGAACGCCTCGGCGAACGCGCAGACGTTCCACACACCGGTCGCGCTCGGCGTGAGCGGGCAGCCGTTCGAGCTGAACACGGCGGGCGACACGGTGTTCACGGGCGTGACATCCATCGCAGCCTCGACGCTGACGAAGAAAGGTGCGGGCACGCTCGCCGTGCCAGGCGCGGCGGTGCTCACCGCGCAGCGCATCGAGGTGGACGCGGGCACGCTCCGCATCGACGAAAGGGCGGTGACGACGGATGCGCCAGTTGACGGCGACATCGTGGTGAAGGACGGCGCGCGCTTGGACCTCCATGTCGCTTCTACTGCTCGCGACATCCAGAAGAACGAGCTGACGCGCTCCAAGACGATCCATGTCGCAGGTAGCGGCCCAGACGGCGCGGGTGCGCTCTACAATTCCATCCTATCAGCACCAGGCGGCTCATCCCATATCAGCCGCCTTGTGCTGACGGGTGATACCAAGGCGGGCGGCGGGAACGTCACCGTGCGCGGTGCCATGTCCGCCTCCGACTCCGCCTATCCGGACGCTTCGATCACGGGGCCGTACACCCTCACGGTGGCAAATGCCGGACCGACGACGGCGGACGACATCTTCTTTATCGCCAATTCCGCAATCAATGTCGCTGGCATCAACCTGACGGGCGGGATGCAGTTAGAGGGTACGCTCACGGGAACGGTCGCGAACGGCGTGAGGCTTTCGGACGGAAGCAGCCTGCGCCTTCGCGAAGCCGTTGTACCAGAGGGTATTCCGCTTTCCGTGGATGCCGGCGCGACAGTTGACGTGAACAGTGCCAATGGCGCGACGACGGTGAACGGTTCGCTGAAGATCGGCGCGGGTGCGACGCTGAACGTAACTCCCTCTCAGCCGATCACGTTCAACGGCGCGGTTACGAACGCCGGCACGTTCGTGCAGGCGACGAAGGGTAACATCTATTTCGACGGTCCGTCCGTGGAGGGCGGTACGTATGTCGCAAACAACAACCACCTCTGGTTCGGCGGCGCGATCGACTCGCCGGAGAGCGAGATCGCGATCCGCGGCGCGAGCGCCAGCGCGGGCATCATTATCTTCGGCGCGCAGAGCACACTGCCGGGGACGGGACTGCCGAACTTCAAGTCGATCAACGTGACGGGGCCGTTTGCGGAGGCGCGCTTCATGCCGCGCGCGGCGTGCGAGATCACGAACAGCCTCTACGACGCCGTCGTCGCGAACGCCGGCATTGTGTTCATCGACAGCGTCGAGCACGCGGCGGCGACCGTGACGGTGAAGAACGCGACGTGGACGACAAAGGGCGACTTCAGGCTTGGTTCTGTGGATGGAAGGGGTTCCTACCTCAAAATTGCAGACGGTGCCACGCTCACCGTCGCGTCCGGACATGGCCTCTACACCGCCAACGGTGTCTCAAACCCATACGAAAACGTGCTTGAGGTCGCTTCCGGCGGCGTGCTGAACTATCCCGGCGCAAACAACTACTTCCAGATCGGGCGCGGCTCTTCCGGCGTCGACACGAACGCCCTGCCGCAGCGGCTCCTCATCTCCGGCGGTACGGTGAACATGCCGGACGGGCAACTCCTCATCGGTGCCTACACGCGCACGGCATACGTCGACCTGACCGGCGGGCTTCTCGCCGTGCAGCAGCTCCAGCCCCGGCAGACGCCCAATTACATCGCAAATTGGAAGAACGCCTACGATGTGCGCTTCACGCAGACGGGCGGCACGCTCGAACTTGGCTCTGGCGGAAGCTGGAGCGCGATTCCCGCCGTCGACAAGCCGTATCTCGACCTGGAGGCCGGCACGCTCCGCGCGGCGGAGAACCTGTCCAACAGGTACGGCTACGTGAACATCCAGTTCGGCGCGTCGCCGGCGGCACACGGCGAGTACACGGTTGACCTGAACGGCAACACGGTGAACTGGAACGCGCCGCTTGCGGGCGCGGGCGATGTGACGGTCACGGGCGCGGGTACGTTCAACAGCGTACCGGCTCTCCAGTCGATTCCGCTTGGCAAGTGGACCATCACGAACACGATGGCGGTCGCCGACCTCTCCGGCGCGGCCGGTTTTGCGGGCGGCCTCACGGTCGCACCCGGCAAGTCGGCGAAGATCGCCGTCCCGGGCGAGGGACTTGTGGAATGGGCGTTTTTCAACAACAACCAGATCGCCGACATGAACGCCCTCAAGGCGTACACCGGCGTGTGCCCGTATGTGAACTCGACGCTTGGGCATGTGCATCTCTCCTTCGGTTCCAATGTCGCGCCGATGGGGACCAACTCGCGCTTCGTCTATCGCGGGCAGTTCTACGTCGAAGCCGACAAGGCGGGCACGTGGTACTTCGGCGTCAACTACGACGACAACATCACGCTCGTCATTGACGGCGTCGATGTCGCTTCCTCGACGGCGTACAACATCGTCGGAACGGGCAGCGTCGAACTTGCCGAAGGTTGGCACGACTTCCGCATCTGCGTCCTCGACGGCAGCGGATCGTGCGGGCCGTATGTGTCTGGCTGGAGCAACACGATGGGCGTTGGCTGGAGCACGGACGCCGCGGCGGAAGGTTCTACTGCCGCTTCCGCCTACACGAAGTTCGACACGACGACGCTCGCGATGCGCCTCCCGCAGGGCGCGGCGACGCAGACGGCAGTCCGCATGAAGGCGGCGCCGGTGAGCGATGGTTCGACGTACATGAACGAAACGCAGCCGTTCACGCTGTGTGACAGCGTGACGAACAACCTCGCGCTCCTCCACAACCTCAACGCCGACAGCGTCGCCTCGGTGGCGAACAGCCAGACCGTCCACTATGAAGGCTCCTTCCTCGTGCCGGAGGAGAACGCCGGCAGCTGGACGTTCACTGGACAGTACGACGATTATCTGACGCTTGAGGTCGATGGCGTCCGTCGATTCAGCACGGGTGGTGCAAGCAAGTCCGCCACTGCCACGTTCGCGCTTTCCGCCGGGTGGCATTCGTTCCGCATCGCCGTGGTCGATGGCGTTGGCAACTACGGAGGCAAGCTGACGGACGACAACGGCAAGGTGTGCGCGCTCAAGGCCAAGCCTGCGAACGCCACGAAGACGCTTGCCTTCGACGGCTCCAACTTCCGCCTTGCGTACAGCGCGGCGGACGCACAGAAGATGTGCGCGGCGGGTCTCGGCGGCGAGATCGAGATCGGCGAGGGCGCGACGCTCCAGAACGACGTGGCGGCGGGCTTCTGCCCGATCTACGGCACGCTGAAGGGCAGCGGCACGCTCTCGGGCGCGTTCCGCTTCACCGGCACGACCAACTGCTGGAAGGTGACTCAGGCCAGCGTACGCGAGCTCGCCCGCGTCGAATTCGCGAACCCGACGAAGGAGACATTCACGGGCCTCAAGACGCTCAATGTCACCTTCAGCGACAAGCCGACCAAGGCCTTGTATTACCTTACGACCGCCACGGTTGACGGTCTGACCGAGGCCGACCTCGAGGGTACGGCAGTGACTGTGACTGACGGCGAGCACGACTACTCCGCCAACTTCGCGCTCACAGTCCGCAACGGCCGCCTTGCCCTCGCCAATTCCAAGCCCGGCGGCATCGTCGTCATCGTGCGGTAGGACTGGTAGGGCGCGATCACCGAGCGCGCCGTTCCCCGTGCGGGCCGCCCGGTGGTCGGCCCCTACCGGTTCGCATGGTAGGGCGCGATCACCGAGCGCGCCGTTCCCCGTGCGGGCCGCCCGGTGGTCGGCCCCTACCGGTTCGCATGGTAGGGCGCGATCACCGAGCGCGCCGTTACTCGTGCGACCCCTACCATTTTCGGCTTGCGGGCGGCGGTGTGATTATGGTATCATTCAAGCCGTTCAAATGTTGAAGAGGTAGCCCTTGAAGAAAGTGATTGCAAAAAACAGCAAAAAGCAGGTGCGTGTCGGCAAGACGGCGCGCAAAGAGGGGCTTTTGCCGCCGCCCGTGGGGACGAGCGACTGGGCGACGTTTTCACGCGATTCCTATTGTGTTGACAAGACGCTCATTCTGAAGGACCTCATCGACTCGAAGTCGCGCGTGGTGCTGTTCACGCGCCCACGGCGCTTCGGCAAGACAACCATGCTGGAGATGCTCCGCGCGTTCTACGAGGGTGAGGCGTCGCTGTTCCGTGACAAGAAGATCTGGGCGGCGGGGGCTAAGTACCGCAAGGAGCAGGGCGGGCACCCTGTGATCTTCCTGTCGTTCAAGGACATCAAGCAGACTACTGTAGAAGAGGCGTTCGCTCGCCTTGCCGCCGTGATCGGCGACGAGGTCGCCCGATTTGCGGATTGCATTGAGAACGGGTGGGGAAACGGGGCAAAGAAACGGTCGCTGCGCAAGGTGATAAACCGCGAGGGAACGAAGGACGAGCTTTCCGAATCGCTCGGACTCCTCTCCGAGGCGGTCCATGCTTTCACGAAGAAGCTTCCCGTCATCCTGATCGACGAGTACGACCAGCCAATCACGACGGCCTCGACGAACGGATTCTACGGACAAGCTGCCGGAGATCAAGGCCTGGTACGACGGCTACGATTTCGGCGGCACGGAAATCTACAATCCGTGGAGCGTGCTGCGGTATTTCCAGTGCAATTGCAAGCCCGACTCCTACTGGCTCGACACGCGCGCATACACCACCGAGATGCTCGCCGACTTCGCCGCACACGGCGAGAAGCGCGACATCCTCAAGTTCGGCATGGCCTTCTACAAGAAGAATCTGGTCGTCTGCAAGGACATCCCCCGTCGCCCTGCCAAAAATACGGCGGCGTCATCGAAATCGCCAAAGATTAAAAGGAAAGGGAAACAATGAGAAAACATATTGCTGTTGCGGCTCTTGTGGCTGCGGCGCTTACGGCATTGTCCGATGTCTCGTATCTGGGTTCTGCCACGTCGGGCGACGCGGGGCAGCCCCGTCCGACAGGCCTCACGGCGGAGCGGCTCGCCGTTCCGTGCGGCATCGACGTCCCCGTGCCGCGCCTCGGATGGAAGGTGGCGGCGGCGAAGGGCGCGCGGGACGTCACGCAGAGCGCCTGGCGCGTGCTCGTGGCGTCGTCGCGCGCGCGCCTCGACGCCGACGACGGCGACGTGTGGGACTCCGGAAAAGTTTCGGGCGCGGACACGATCGACGTGGTGTATGGCGGGAAGCCGCTCGCCTCGTCACGTCGCTACTGGTGGAAGGTGCGCACGTGGGACGGCGCGGGCGCGGCCTCTGACTGGAGCGTGCCCGCCACGTGGGTGACGGGCATCCTGCCGCCGGACGGCTGGAAGGCGAAGTGGATCGGCCCCGCGCCCGAGACGCGTCCCGACGCCGACTTGGCCGGCGCGCATTGGATCACCGACAAGCCCAACGCCCGCGGCGACGTGGTGATTTCGCTTGAGTTCGACTTCGCCGGCGCGAAGCCCGGCGAGTACGTGGAGCTGTTGCACGCCGCCTCGGCAAAGCACGAGATCGACGTGAACGGAAGGGAGTTCCACCGCCATTTCGGGCAGGTGGACCGCTGGAACCATCTGCGCTTCCGCGACATGACGCCGTGGCTGAAACCCGGCAAGAACACGATGACTGTCCGCGTGAAGAAAGGCGGAAGGGGAACCCCGCTGGCGTTCATCTGCGCGTTGCGCTTCCCCGATGGCCGCCGCATCGTGACGAACGGCACGCGCGGAAAAGATCTCGGCGCCCTGCGCGACACGCCGTACGGCAGGGCGCTTGTCACGCGCGAGGAGATCGCGTCGCCCGCCTTTGAGAAGAGGATCGCCATCACCAAGCCCGTCGTCTCCGCTTTTCTCCACGTGACGGGCGTCGGCTTCTACGAGGCGTCGCTGAACGGACGCAAGATCGGCGACAAGGTGCTTGACCCGTCGCCCACGGCCTACGACAAGCACGTCCTCTACTCCACCTACGATCTCGGTAGCGCGCTGAAGCCGGGCGAGAACACGTTGAAGGTGCTGGTGGGACACGGCTGGTACGACGTGCGCTCGATCGCGGTGTGGAACTTCGACGTCGCGCCGTGGCGCGACTTCCCGCGCATGATCGCGCAGCTCGAGATCGCGTATGCGGACGGCTCGCGCGAGACAATCGTCTCGGACGGCTCGTGGCGTCAGGTGGAAAGTCCCGTCGGCTACGACTGCATCCGCGAAGGCGAGGTGATCGGCGCGCACCATCCCGCGCAGCCCGACTTCGCGAAGCGCGAGATACGCGCGGCCGAGGTGTCCGCGCCAAAGGGCGCGCTCGTCGCGGAGAACTGTCCAGGCGCGAAGGTGGTGCGCACGATTGCGCCGAAGGCGATCCACGCATTCCCCGACGGCACGTATGTGGTGGAGTTCCCGGAGAATTTCGCGGGATGGATTCGGATGGACGTGCGCGGACAGAAGAAGGGCGACGTGCTCGTGGTGCGCTACGACGAGCGCGCGAACAAGGACTTCTCGCCGGCGACGGTCCGGCGCATCGACTGCCATTTCCGCTACACGGCCTCGCAGGCCGTCTGCGCCACGGGCGCGGAGTTCCAGACGGACCGCTTCGTCTCCTCCGGCGCGGCAGTGGAGCGGTACGAGCCGCGCTTTACGTACAACGGTTTCCAGTACGTCGTCCTCAGGGGACTTCGCGCCGCGCCGCGCGCCGCGGACATCACGGGCTGCGTGGTCCACACCGACTTCCCCGCGATTGGCTCGTTCTCCTGCTCGGACGAGACGTTCAACACGCTCATGCTGATGGGCGACCGCGCGTACCGCTCCAATTTCGCGGACGGCTATCCGACGGACTGTCCGCACCGCGAGAAGAACGGCTGGACGGGCGATGCCTCCATCGCGTCCGAACTCGCGCAGTACTGCTTCGAGAACACAGCTGCCTACGAGAAGTGGCTGCGGGACATCATGGACACGCAGCTCGCGAACGGCGACATCTGCTGCATCGTCCCCACGAGCGGTTGGGGATTCCGCTGGGGCAACGGTCCCGCGTGGGACAGCGCACTGCCCGTGGTCGCGTGGAACCTCTGGTGCTACCGGGGTGACCGCCGCATCCTGGACGTGGTGTATCCCGCCTTGAAGCGCTACGTCGACTTCACCTCGACGAAGGCGAGGGGCAACCTCGTGCGGCATGGCCTCGGCGACTGGATTCCCGTGGAGAGGCGGCACATGCCTTCAACCGAGCTGACCTCCAGCTGCTACTACCGCCAGGCGGCGGCGATTCTCTCGCGCATCGCCGCGATCAAGGGGCTTGCTGACGACGCGGCGCGCTACGCGAAGCTCGCCGATGCCATCAAGACGGCAATCCACGCGAAGTTCTACAAGGGCAACGGTGTCTACGACAACGCCCGCCAGACGGCGCAGGCGTTCCCGCTCGCGTTCGGCGTGGTGCCGGAGAGCGAGCGTGCGGCAGTGGCGGCGAAACTCGTGGAATCCGTGGAGAAGGAGGGATGTCATGTGGACATTGGCCTCCTCGGTTCCAAACACGTCTTCCGCGCGCTGAGCCGCATCGGTCGCACCGACCTCGCGTTCAAGATGCTCACGAACCCGACGAAACCCTCGCCCGTCGAGTGGATCCAGAAGGGTGGGACCACGCTGTGGGAGGACTGGGGCGACGGCGCGAGCCGCAACCACATCATGTTCGGCGACTTCATGGCGTGGGCGTACCAGTACCTCGGCGGCATCCAGCTGCCGGAGAAAGATGGCAGTTGCGCGGCGATTCCCGACGTTTCGGCGACGGCGCTCCGGGAAGTCGTGATCGCGCCGCAGTTCATCGACGCGCTCACGTGGGCGAAGGCGTCGGTGGACGGACCCAACGGCACGATCGCCACGGCCTGGCGGCGTGACGGCACGAAGGTGACGCTCGACGTGACGGTGCCGCCCAACACCACGGCCATCGTGCGCCTGCCGGGGCAGCCCGACCGTCGTGTCGGATCCGGCACGCACACATTCGCCGTTGCCCTTTAGGCCGGTTTTTCATTGCGCGGACGGCGGGGGTTTGGTACACTAGCCGCATCGTACATACGAAAGGAACGATGCAATGAAAGTGAAATCTCTGGCGTTTGCGGCGGCGGTCGCGACGGGCGCGACCCTCATGGCTGCGGAGTTCAAGCCGGCGGACGTGCTTGTGTACACGCGCTGGCAGTACGTGAAGAACCAGCAGACCGGCGAGGTCGCGAAGGGCGGAACCGCCCCGTGGTCCAAGCCGTACCACCACGAATCGACGGAGCAGGGCGCGGAGGAGGTCCGCCGCTACTTCACGGCGAACGGGCTGTCGTGTCTCGTGACGGACGACCCGGCGGTGTTCACGTCGGGCGCGATGAAGACGTTCAAGGCGATCATGCTCTGCAACTGCAACCACGAGCTCTTCGAGAACGCCGCGCAGCGCGAGGCGTTCTACAAGTACGTGGAGAACGGCGGCGGACTCGTCGCCACGCACTCCTCGAGCGCGTGCGAGCGCGGGGACAAGCGGTTCCGCGACTTCCTCGGCGGCGCGTTCGAGCGCCACTACAGGATGATGCCGGTCAAGTTCAGCCGCGTGGACGCCAAGCATCCCGCGATGACGATGTTCCCGCAGGGGAGCGTCTGGGAGATGGACGAGGTGTATCTCAACCATCCTGACGAGACGGGGCTGCGTCCGCTCATGATCCTCGACTGGAAGGACGTGGAGCCGAAGTCGCGCAAGACGGACAAGTACGGCTGCCCGAAGATCGGCGGACACGTCCTCGAGTGGTGCAAGACCTACGGCAAGGGCCGCATCTTCTACACGGCGCTCGGGCACCGTCCGAAGGACTGGTGCAAGATGGAGTGGCAGCTGCACCTCTTCGAGGCGACGAAGTGGGCGATGGGCGAGCGTCCCGACAACGTCGAGGTGAAGACCACGACCGCGAAGGTGCGCACGACCATCGAGGGCGTCGAGTGCGTGAAGGACGGCAAGACGGTGTGGAAGTTCAACATCGCGAACCGCGAGAACAAGCCGTTCGTGCATCCGCTCTGCCTGCCGGACGGACGCTGCTTCACGGATGCGCGTCCCGCAGACCACCCCTGGCACCTCGGCCTCTGGTTTTGCTGGAAGTTCATCAACGGGCTCAACTACTGGGAGCCGCGCGGTCCGGCTGCCGGCAACCTCTTCCCCGACGGCATGACGGTCGTGAAGAACTTCAAGATCGTGCCGAAGGGCGGTGCGTGCGACGTGCAGCTCTCGATGTGGTACGGTCCGCGCGCGCAGCCGGGCAAGGTGCTTCTGGAGGAGGAGCGCCGGGTTCAGTTCACGGCGCCCGACGCGAAGGGCGGCTACAAGATCCGCTCCACGCACGTGTTCACGGCGCGGGACAACGTGAAGTTCGACTGCCGCCGTCCGGTGGGCTATGGCGGGTTCTCGCTGCGCATGGCGACGATGATGCGCGAGTTCAAGATGTCCGGCGTCGGCGGCGAGCCGAGCCACGACAAGAACGTCGGCGGCCCCAAGGAGATGACGGCCGTCCGCTATGTCGATCCCAAGACGGGCCATGGCATCGAGGTGAAGGAGCTGGCGCCGCTCGAGACCGAGCGCATCTACACGTGGAGCGACCACCGCTTCGTGAACCCGATGCCGATCTACGAGAAGCCGCTTGAACTCAAGCCCGGCGAGAGGTTCACCCTCGACTACGAGATCGCGGTGTTTTAACACGTGGTGTAATGCCGGCGTGTCCTGGCATTACACCGGATGTAATCTTTTGCATGAAACTTGAATTCATGTTTGGAAATCGGATTGTTTTAAACGGCACGGTTTGTGCTTTCAAAACTTTAATCAACTGGGGTGGAGTGTCCCCCCGTCAAGGAGAAACAAAATGAGCAAATACGTCGAGCGCGTCCTCAAGGAAACGGCCGCGCGCAATGGTAACGAGCCTGAATTCCTTCAGGCCGTCGATGAAGTGCTGACGACCCTCGATCCGGTCCTCAAGAAGAACCCGCAGTACGAGGCCAACGCGATCCTCGAGCGCATGGTCGAGCCGGAGCGCGTGATCATGTTCCGCGTTCCGTGGGTGGACGACAAGGGCATCGTCCGCGTGAACCGCGGTTACCGCATCCAGATGAACAGCGCGATCGGCCCCTACAAAGGCGGCCTGCGCTTCGACCCCACGGTGAATCTGGGCGTGCTGAAGTTCCTCGCGTTCGAGCAGGTGTTCAAGAACTCGCTCACCACGCTCCCGATGGGCGGCGGCAAGGGCGGTTCGGACTTCAACCCGAAGCAGAGCCCCCACACGCCCGGCAAGCGTTGCAGCGACGCCGAGGTGATGCGTTTCTGCCAGAGCTTCATGACGGAGCTCTTCCGCCACATCGGCCCTGACACGGACGTGCCGGCGGGCGACATGAACGTGGGCGGCCGCGAGATCGGCTACCTCTTCGGCCAGTACAAGCGCCTCGCGAACGAGTGGACGGGCGTCCTCACGGGCAAGGGCCTCTCCTTCGGCGGCTCGCTGATCCGTCCGGAGGCGACCGGCTACGGCGACATCTACTTCGCCGAGAACATGCTCGCCATGCGCGGCGAGACGTTCGAGGGCAAGAAGTGCGTGATCTCCGGTTCGGGCAACGTGGCGAGCTTCGCCGCGCAGAAGCTGATGCAGCTCGGCGCGAAGGTGATGACGCTCTCCGATCGTTCCGGCGCGATCTTCTGCGAGGACGGCATCACGGAGAAGATGCTCAAGGACATCATGGTCCTCAAGACCGTCAAGCGCGGCGAGCTCGCCGACTTCGCGAAGAAGACGAAGGCCGTCAAGTTCTTCGCCGGCAAGAACAGCTGGCAGATCGCGGACAAGATCGACGCGGCGTTCCCGTGCGCCCGCCAGAACGAGCTGAACGGCAAGGACGCCGAGTACCTGCTCAAGCACGGCTGCAAGCTCGTGGGCGAAGGCGCGAACATGCCGTCCACCCCGGACGCGATCGCGGCGTTCCTCAAGGCCAGGATCATGTACTCGCCGGGCAAGGCTTCGAACGCCGGCGGCGTGGCCACGTCGGGCCTTGAGATGTCGCAGAACTCCGAGCGCCTCAGCTGGACCGCCGAGGAGGTGGACTCCAAGCTCAAGGGCATCATGAAGTCCATCCACGACAACGCGTGGGAAGCCGCCGCCAAATATGGCGACAAGGGCAACTATGTGATGGGTGCGAACATCGCCGGCTTCGTGAAGGTGGCCGACGCGATGGTCGCCCAGGGCGTCTGCTAAGCGTTCGCCGCTAGGTCGCGCACCAGAAAGGACTGCGCGACAAGGACGCGCGAAGCACTGGAATACCGCCTGCATGGGCGTGTGTCCGGTGCTTCGCGTGTTTTGCACTCTCATGCTTCCAGCCCCTGCGACGCGATATGCTATAATCAATGCCGTGAAACCCAGAGAATATTCATGGAAAGGATTTGCCATATGAACAGACGCATGGCATGCACGGCGTTGATCGCGGCTGCGTTGGTCGCCACCGCCGCGGAATCGTGGACTATGGCCGGCTATCGCGCGTGGTCGCGCGAGAAGGATGCCATAAAGCTGACCGTCGCAGCCGACGGCAGCTTCGAGGTGCGCCACACTGGCGGGCCCGACTGGTGCGTGAACGGCTTCCCGCAGATTACCGTGAAGCACGGCGATACCTTTGAGCTTACATGCGAGACGGAGGCTCTTGCGGACATGCCTGATTCGCGGCCCGTCAGCCTCAGCGTGGTTCTCCGCGATGCGAAAGGAGCGGAGATTTCCTGGTCCTACGGCGAAGGGCATGCGCAACCCGGCAAGCCTGTCCGTACCGCATTCATGGTGCCTGCTGGCGTCGCTACGATCCAGCCGCGCGTGCTGGGCGGCGGCGTCACAGGTGCGCGCGTACGCAACGTGCGCGCCGAGCGGACCGGCAACGCCCTGCCGAAGGTTGCGCCGCTTTCTGACTGCACATTTGCCAATGGATCGCTGCGCTGCCGCGTGGGCGGCGCGGGTCTCGAAGTGGAGGATACGCGCACGGGACGCACGTGGAAGCCAGCCGGCGGTTCCAGGTGGGCAGTTGAGGAACTTTCGCGGAAGCAGGAGGCTGACGGCACCGTTCGCGTCGCCTTCATCCAGCCGGAGACCATGAAGCGGTGGGCGGCATCCTTCCGCGCGGAGAAGGATCGTCCGGAAGTGGTCGTGACCGTGGAGGGCGAGGGGACGATGACGGCGCCGTTCGCCTATCCGGCGGCGTTCGCCACGCGGAAGGGCGATCGGCTCGTCGTGCCGCTGAACGAGGGCATAAGCTATCCGGCTGACGAGGAGGACTGGATTCCCGGCCGCCTGATCGCCTACGGCGGGCACGGCCTCTGCATGGCGTTCTTCGGCGTACAGGACGACGCGACGGGCGCGGGCTGGATGGCGATTCTCGAGACGCCGGACGACGCGGCGCTCGTGGCGCGGCGCGACGCCGAGACGCAGCTGTGGACTCTAGGCCCGAGCTGGGAGGACCAGAAGAAGCAGTTCGGCTACGCGCGGCGCATCCGCTACGTGTTCCTCGACAAGGGCGGGTACGTGGCGATGTGCAAGCGTTACCGCGCGCACGCGAAGGCGATCGGGAAGTTCAAGCCGTTCAGCGAGAAGGCGAAGGAACGTCCGCTCGTGGACCGTCTTCTCGGCGCTCCGAACGTCTGGTGCTGGGAGTGGGACAAGATCGCCGTCGCGAAGGAGCTGAAGAAGGCTGGCATAGACCGTTTCCTC
>Ga0310695_10002666_pt1 | contig 37003 bp, 37 predicted proteins | sample RumenRJG_04DNA_FD_203882 | JGI IMG/M metagenome (GOLD analysis project Ga0310695, IMG submission 203882) | Bovine rumen microbial communities from Lethbridge, Alberta, Canada - RJG_04 (v2) (version 2) | ecosystem: Host-associated > Mammals > Digestive system > Stomach > Rumen | place: Canada...
TGAGCACCAGCCTTTAGTCATTTATTGTGTCGTCCCCATTGGGGTACAAACAGGTAGGAGCAGAATTGCCACAGAGCCTTCAAATACTTCATAAAAGGATATTGGCTTTGATCGTTTCGACGATGTACCTCACATCCTCGTCACTGACATAAGGCCCTGCCGGCAAACACATACCAACTTTAAATATTGCCTCTGATACACCATTAATGTATGCAGGGGCATTTTTATAACACGGCTGTTTGTGCATCGGCTTCCAAACAGGACGAGCCTCAATACCAGCCTGGTCAAGTGCAACGCGCAGAGCCTCTACATTATCATTCGGCTGACAGTCTGTAGTAGCCGATGTAGCCGCATGAATCACGCCAGCTGCTCCTCCTACAGCACCTGTTACAATCGTCTTATAAGCATTCTTCTGACCCTTGATTCTGAGGTTTGGATCAATCGTAATCGTACACAGCCAGTAGTTACTATCGTAGACAGTATTATTAGGCTGCTTATGAACAGTGATCCCGGGCACGTTACCTAATAATTCCTCATATAAAGCCTGAACGTGTTTATGATGAACGATGTGGTCATTCACCACAGTCATCTGACCTCGCCCAATACCTGCACAGATATTACTCATGCGATAGTTGAATCCAATCTTCTCATGCTGATAATACGGATAGCTCTCGCGATACTGCGTCGCGTACATCATAATCTCTCGCCACTCTTCCTCATTATTGGTGATGAGCGCGCCGCCACCTGAAGTGGTAATCATCTTATTACCATTAAAGCTCAGCACGCCATACTTTCCGAATGTACCCAGTACCTGCCCATTATAGCGAGAGCCGAACCCCTCCGCAGCATCTTCAATCACGGGGATTTCATACCTCTCGGCAATTTCCATGATCTTATCTATTTGATAAGGCATGCCGTAAAGAGCTACAGGAACAATAGCTTTCGGCGCCTTTCCTGTTTTCGCTATTCTATCCTTAATCGCCTCTTCCATGAGTTCTGGATCCATATTCCATGTATCTTTCTCCGAGTCCACAAACACCGGCGTAGCACCTAAATACGTTATCGGATGACTCGACGCACAGAACGTAAAACTCTGCACAATCACCTCATCCCCCGGCTTTACCCCGCATGCAATCAGCGCCAAATGCACCGCCGAAGTTCCTGAAGCCAGAGCCACTACTCTCTTAGAGAGTGTATTCCCCACCTTTTGGGAAAGGCTACGGGTAGGCGAGCTCTGCTCGGGAATGGAGGGATCCCCTTCTTTACTCCCCTCCTCTTGGGAGGAGGGGTTAGGGGTGGAGGAGATAAATACTTCTAGATCTTTCTCAAAACCATTCACATTCGGTCCCAGAGGCACCACCCAATTCGTATCAAACGCCTCCTTTACATAACGTTGCTCTGCTCCATCTTCGCTCATATGAGCGAGACAAAGATATATCCTTTTTCTCTCCATTAAAATATAAACTATTCAATATTAATTTTTCACTCTCTTGACGTACTTCATCCACTTTACGACACCATATAATCCATTACGGATTGTGTAGAAAAATGATGCGATTCTTCCCAAATCCTCCTCCATCCTATAGGCATCATATCTCCACTTGGTATTATTCGTCAATAGGAAATTCCCCAATTTATTCCACTTCGTTCTCATCGTAGCTAGGCTCTCGGGCAACAGATACAAGTCCGCCTTATCAGATATGCACAACCACAGTGCATAATCGTTCGTCCATGCTGACCGTTCCCTTACCTTTCCTATTTTTTCTGCATCGTACATTACCGTCAAATATCCGGGCCAGCAGCATTTTACCATGTCATTATGAGTTACATGCGCTTTGCCGCTAATCAAAAATCCTCTGTCATTCGAATTGGAGTCCATTAATCTGTACTGGTGATAAGAGAAAGAAAAGCTATTTTCCTCCATAAACCGTATTTGCTTCTCTAGCTTATCGGGTGCCCACACGTCTCCAACGTTCAGGAAGGCGATCCATCGTCCACGAGCCTCCTTTAAAGAAGAATTACGGTTTATGACGCTACCACGATCCGACACTGTCTTCGACACTTTTATACGATCATTTACTGTTCCATCCTCGTTTTTGATTTTCGCCTCGTCTTTCAGGTCCATCATTATGGTGATGGTATTATCCTTCGAGTTATCGTCAAGAAACAGCAGTTCCCAGTTCTTATACGTCTGCGCCATCACACTTCTGACGCTTTCCTCCACATACTGGGCCTTATTATTCGATAGCATAATAACCGAAACTAATCTTCTAGCTTCCATATCAGCTCTCTCTATATTATAATTGTTCTCCAGCATATATTAAACTTATGCTTTTATTTCCATCAAATAATCGTTCTTGGCAAACATCTTCCCATATTTCGGCTTTAGCATTGAGGCATCAACCTTCTCTCCTCTTAACCACATCATTATTGCTTTTGGTAGATTAACACCTGCTTCATAAGAGAATGGGAAGCCACCACCAAATCTTGGATTCAGTTCAAGCACGCAATAATCACCATTGGCCCTCTGCATAATATCAACATCCAGATTACCGATATGCTTCAAATTGCGACCAATAATTTCTCCCATTTCCAGAACATCTGGCAAATCAACCGTTATGGCCTTATCAGTTTCTCCTGCTCTCATAGCTAGTTTCTGTTTAACTGACACAGCTACATTGTTACCTTCAAGGTCATTCATGACATCCAGTCCATACTCTTTTCCTGCCAACTTCTCTTGAATCATAATATATTCATCACCAACAGAAGCAGTAGCCAAAATGGTTTTCTTAATTTTCATGAAGAGTAATGAGTATACGATATCCAACTTTTCCATATTCTCTACTGTCTCAAGTCCAATAGAGCCAGACCCCCAGCGAGGTTTTAAAAACAATGGAAAACTAATCTTTCCTGAAGCCAAAGCTGCTTTCGCATCTGCAAGCCTAATATAAGTTTTAGGAACATTTAACCCGAGTTTCGTAACCCATAATGCTGTTTTGTATTTATCGAAACATATATCAATCACCTGTGGATCTGCTACGATTACCTTCGTGCCTAATTCCTCAAAACGAGACTTTTGCTCAGCTAGAATGGGTAACTCCAAATCGTTAAGACTTATCAAAGCATCAATATGCTGTTCCTTACAAATATCAAGGGTAATACCAATATACATAGGGTCATATACAGCTGGTACCTGCAACTTTACATCAGCCACCTGCAGTGCAGGTGCTGACAGCTGCATATCTGTAGCAACTACCTTGTCTTCAGGCAGCATATTCTCCTTAAAATATTTCAGCAGATAAGTGCGTCTGCCAGCACATGTGAAAAGAATATTCATCTTTCGTATATCGTTAATATATCTTCTAGTTGTTGTCTTCTGCGAACAACCTTCATTTTATCTTTCTCAATGGAAACAATAGGAGCCAGATAATTGATGAATGTAGGCGTCAAACAGATAGTGTAAGCACCGACACCTCGTATTTCGATGTAATCACCAGCTTTCAGACCTTTTAATGGAACATCCTTCAGTATCACATCTTTCTCCATGCATGTCGAGCCAACCACGTCAAAAATATCATCCTTCCTTTCATTTGCATCCGAGAAAACTGTATGAGGAAGATTGTTGGAATGCATGGTAGGTTTCACATCGAATACAGTCCCATCAACCATTGCGAAAATCTTATCGCCAATATGTTTAATCTGATATACCTTCGTATAATACTTAAAAACATTGGATACCACAGAAGAGCCAGGTTCAATGACTATAAATGGCTTACATTTGTTAAACCATTCGCTCTTCTCTACCCTATCTACAACGATATTGGCATAATCCTCGTATTTAGGCCTTCCGATCAGTTCCAAACCTTCAGGCGCTGCGCCAAAATAGCCTCCACCTATATCGAAGTATTCAATATCATTCAGTCCGAACTCCTCGCATACTCTCAACATATAGTCGCTGATAACCTGATAATTGATCACAGCTCTGTCTGATGAAGATGTATGTCCATGAACCGAAATAATCTTTATGCCAGCATCTCTAAGTTTCTGAATATTACGGTAAAGTATATAATGAGGAAATCCAAACCTACCACACCTCAGTCCATTTTGAACAACAGAGTTACCCTTTTCATCAGTCAACATCACATTCAGTCTAAGACCAGCCTTAATTTCCTGTTCTGGATGTTCGTGGTGATACTGGCAAATGAAATCAACCTCATATTCTGCGTCTATATTAATAATAGCACCTGCATTGATGGCTCTAATCAATGCATCATCCCTCTTAATCGGGCCATTAAATATGATGTTCTCAAATCCGAGAGACATTGCCAAGTCCATCTCCATATCAGAAACAACTTCAGCATAGCAGCCCAATTGTTTTGCTCTAAAACATAATGATGGCACGTAATTCGTCTTAAACGAATAGCCAACAATCAGCTTCTCGTATCTTTTGCGAAAAGCTGCAGCAAAGGTCTTCACATTCTCCTCATATACATCAGGGTGCATGATATAAAAAGGAGAACCCACTTTCGCTTCGATTTCTTTAATAGATTGATATTCCATTGATAGATTCAGATTTTTCCTTGACGTTCTTCGTCAAGATAAGATTCTACAAGTGTACTATCCACTGAGATGTCTTTTCTCTGAAGAACATTTTTGATGGTCGTAAAAATGATTTTTAAATCCATCATCAGGCTTACATGCTCTGCATAGTATGCATCATATTCCAATCTATCATCCCAGTTTGCTGTGTTTCTTCCATGTACCTGAGCCCATCCGGATATACCCGGCCTTACTGTATGGCGTAGTTTTTCTCTTTCTGTATAATATGGCAGATACTGCACTAGAAGAGGTCTCGGGCCTATCAGCGCCATATCTCCTTTTAGAACATTAATTAACTGCGGCAACTCATCTATTGATGTTGATCTTACGAATCTTCCAACCTTTGTCAAACGTTCAGAATCTGGCAATAAATTACCATCAGCATCACACTCATCTGTCATTGTTTTAAATTTGATGACCTTAAATATTTTCCCCTCCTTTCCTGGTCGCTCCTGATAGAAGAATACACCAGCTCCATTATTAGCAAAATGTAGCCATATAGTAACCAACAGCAGTATAGGACCTATAATAATAAGTACTATCAGTGAAATCCAAAAATCTAGAAACCGTTTAAGAAAATATTTATACATCTTTGAGGGTTTTTATTCTATTCAAATAGGCATCAATTATAATTTGTCTATCAAACTCTCTCTCTACTTTCTTTCTTGCTTCCTCTCCCATTAACACCTTTTGCTTATATGGAAGATTAATAAACCTCTCCACTGCCTCTATCAAAGATTTAACACTACGAACTTCAACAAGGAAGCCGTTTTTACCATCATCTACAGTCTCTCTGCAACCTGGTACGTTTGTAGTTATCACAGGTCTTCCATTTGCGGCGCTCTCTAAATTGACGTTTGACATTCCCTCATGATAAGATGGCATAATTGTACAATGTACAACTCCAATGAAAGGCCTCACATCGGCTTGAGCACCAAGAAAACGAAGGACTCCTAATTCCACTAGATTTTCTATCTGACCTCTATATTCATTCTCTACATAATCAGCTATGATCTGGAACTCTATTTGTGGGTGTTTTTTCTTGATTTCCTTAAATGTCTCTAATAATTCATCTGTTCCTTTATCTTTCAACAGCCTTCCTATATATAAGAACCGAATAGGTTCTCCTTCTACTGGATACTCCTGGAAAGAATGATATTGCAAATTAACTCCTGAACCGGGCAACAAAAATGATGAATTTCTAACAATTCTTTCTTGAATGAAGAATTCTCTATTACATCTATTTTGAAAAAAAACGCAATTGGCATTACCTAAGCCTATTTTATATAGTAATAACGTCAATTTCTGAAGCCATCCACCATTTTCTATGGCATCTCCAAGTCCTGTAATATTTGCGAGCTGAGGGACATGACATATTCTTGCCGCTAGTCCACCATATACATTTGGTTTAATTGTATATGTTAACACTGCGATTGGATTCTTCTCTTTCATCAGCTTTCTATAAGACAGCATCAATCTGATATCGGCCAGCGGTTTTTTTCCTCGGAGGCTAAATTTATTAATAGATATCTCACATCCTAAACTAATAAAAAAATCTGTTTTAGAGTCATCTTCCGGAGCGGATATTATTACTTTGTAGCCTTCATCACAAATGGCTTTCACAACCTCCTTCCGAAAACTGTGGAGACCACTTATTGAGTTTGTTAATATTAGAATGTTTCTTGCCATCCTTTATAATCTACCATCAACAATGCTACGATCCAATGTACACTTCACATCAAAAATAACATGCTTATCTTTTAAAAGTGATGGAACATCAAGCCTCTCAAACTTCTTATGCGCTACAGCGGCTATGGCAGCATCAAATTTTTCTGCAGGCAATTCATTCACAATATCAATTCCATACTCCCTCTTTGCAATAGCAGGGTTAGCCCAGGGGTCATAAATAGTGATATTTACGTTATACTCCTTTAACGCTTTATAAATGTCGATAACCTTAGTGTTGCGCACATCGGGGCAATTTTCCTTGAATGTAAAGCCAAGTATCAAAATATGTGATCCAAGAACCTGGATACCTTTCTTTAACATATGCTTAATAGTCTCAGTGGACACATATTCACCCATACCATCGTTCATACGACGACCAGCCAAAATGATCTCTGGATTATATCCATGTCGCTGTGCGCACTGTGCCAAGTAATAGGGATCAACTCCAATACAGTGACCACCAACCAATCCTGGGCGGAAAGGTAAGAAATTCCATTTTGTTCCAGCAGCCTCCAATACATCAAGCGTATCTATTCCCATCTTCGTAAAGATCTTAGATAGCTCGTTTACAAAAGCAATATTAATATCACGTTGAGAATTTTCAATAACTTTGGCTGCTTCAGCCACCTTGATAGTAGGAGCAAGATGGGTGCCAGAAGTGATAACACTACTATAAACCTCATTGATATACTTTCCTATTTCAGGAGTAGATCCAGAAGTCACTTTCTTAATATGCTCGACAGTATGCTGCTTATCACCAGGGTTTATACGTTCAGGAGAATAGCCGCCATAAAAATCAACGTTCATCTTCATACCGCTGACTTTTTCAACCACAGGAATACATTCATCTTCAGTAACTCCTGGATAAACTGTACTCTCATACACCACTACATCACCCTTCGAGATAACCTTACCAACAGTTGTACTTGCCCCATAAAGAGGTGTCAGATCAGGATTATTATCAGCATCCACAGGTGTAGGCACAGCTACCACATAAAAATTACAATCCCTGATATCGTCATGCGATGTTGTACACATAAACCCATGATTCTTTATGGCATCCTGCAACAGATCATCTGCTACTTCAAGCGTAGCATCATGTCCACCCATCAATGCATCAACACGAGCCTGATTCATATCGAATCCAACCGTCTGATATTTCGTTGAAAACAGACGTGCCAAAGGCAATCCAACGTAACCCAATCCGATTACGCAAATTTTCGTTTCCTTCATATCTTTTACTATCTTACCTTTTAAAAGTTTACAGGTTTTTCTTATACCATTCTATAACCTCGCTTAAACCACGGGCAAAATCATATTGCGGATCATACCCCAGCAACTTGCGTGCTTTACTAATATCAGCATTACTATGCTTGATATCTCCCTTCCTGTCAGGTCCAAATTTTGGTTCAATATTCTTTCCAAGTGTCTTTGTCAAGGTATAATATATATCAATAAGGTACTCTCGACCACCGTAAGCGATATTGAATGCTTGGCCTGCTGCTTCATGTGGAGCTAGACATGACTTCAAATTGGCTTCGATCACATTCTCAATATAAGTAAAGTCCCGACTCTGCTTACCATCTCCATTAATAGTAGGCTGTTCATCATCCAATAATTGCTTGATAAACTTTGGTATCACTGCAGCGTAAGCACCATGAGGATCCTGGCGTCGTCCAAATACATTAAAATAACGGAGACCATATGTATCTAAGCCATAATGCATCGTATACTGCTTTGCCCACTCCTCATCACATCGTTTGGTCAATGCATAAGGAGAGAGTAAATTACCTTCAACTCCCTCTTGCTTTGGTAGATGTGTCTCGTCTCCATAAACTGAACTTGAAGAAGCATAAACAAACTTCTTTACGCGATTTTGCCTCGCTGCTTCCAGCATATTCAAAGTCCCTTGAATATTGTTGGCACAATAAAACAGGGGCTTTTCTATTGAACGAGGTACACTTCCCCATGCAGCTTGATTGAGTACATAGTCAACATCCTTACATGCAGCTATGCAAGTATAAACATCCTTGATATCGCCTTTCAAAAATTCGTAGTTTGGATTATCCTTAAACAAATCCACATTTGCCTGTTTTCCGGTACTTAAATCATCCAAGCAACGTACTTTATAACCAAGGTTCAAAATCGCCTCGCAAAGGTTGGAGCCTATAAAACCTGCTCCACCAGTCACCAAGAACAATGAGTTCTCAGGAAATTTCAAATGTTTATATGCCATCTTTATAGATTTACATTATTAATTATCATCCGCATTTTACCACCGGTAGTTCTTTCTATCTTATCAACATACTCTATATCATAAGACATTTTTTCGCCAAAACGTATCGCCATCTCCTCAAAAATATGTTTTTCACTTTTCTTATCATAGCGTTCTTCATCTACGACAATTCGAATCAGAATGTGATCTATCCTATCTTGGACAAACTGAATATTAATGATAGAATTAGGAAGATGTTTAATGACATTAGACATATTCGCATTGCTAATATGCCCTCGTTCTTCTGAGTACAATGAATCAGCCTTACGACCATCGATAGCTTTTATAGCAGGAAAGCCAATATTCGCATCCGGATGATCATCTTCTGTACATTCAATGATATTATCTCCTATATCATATCGAATTAGGGGAGTGCCATGTGTCGTGAATGATGTAACCAACAATTTAGTTCCTCTATCCGTCTTAATATGTTCGAATACACCAGTATCTAAACATTCATGCATATATCCATCTGGGAATTCTATAATAAAAGGTGCCCCTTCACTGGAAGCATATTGATCTCGAACTTTACACCCGAAAACATCTTCAAGTATGTCGCGATGTATCTGAAGAACTGTTTCTGAGGTTGGAAAAATTGCAGCAGGAGTAAAATCTGGCTTAAGATCATGATCCTTCATGAACTTGGCGATATCATACATCGTAGAAACAAATCCATCCATCTCAATGGGTTTAAACTCATTAAGATTATCCACGTAATACTTAATATTATCCTCCGAGGTGTAGAAACTCGAATAAATACGCTGATTCACGGCCTTATTGTCTCTCCAGAATACTTTTGACTTTTGCCTCAAGGGAATGATGTCTTTACCATTAAACCGAGCATGTCTATCTTTTGTCATGGTAAAGCCATACATACTCTTGAACCAATCAAGATATGCCATTCGAATTTGGTCATCCTTGATCGTCGATTTTACAACTAAAGATTTTCCTGTTGTCCCCCCTGTCATTGAATATCCATACGGGACATTTTCCGTTGTGTATATATCATTCATATTTCTGCGTAGCGTCTCTTTATCTAGGATAGGCAAAAGATGAATATCATTCACAGATTTAATACTATCCAGATTAACATTTTTATAAAACTCTTTATAGAAAGGGCTGTATGTAAGAGCATAATCTAAAAAGTCTAAAAACATTTTATTCTGGATAGTTCTTTGTTCATTTATATCAGAAAAATCTCTTTTTTTGAGACGGTCTAATTCCTGTTGATAGATTCTACCATATCTCTGTTTAGCCAACTTAACCCCATACAATGAAATCAGTTTATTTTGCAACCAGATTGGTGATGATTTGTAAATACATTCTTTGATACTACACATAATAATTTAAAACTAACAATAGAAACTTCTATATTAATTAAATGAAAACAATCAAACCAACTATATAAAATCTATCGGTCCGAAGCCCCATCCATCAATGATGGTGATAAAAGGTGGAGCAATCCAAAACAATGGAGTTACCAAACGGATAGAATTGAAAATCAGAAAAGATATCGAATAAAAATTTATTAAGATAATCCATTTTGTTTGTTTCTTCCAATAAGTAGAAAGATTATTTGGGCTAACTGCTGTATACCAAAAGTAAAAAAACAACTGAGCTATACCAATAAAACGGCCACCACTTCCTACTGTAAGCGATGCAATAATTGCTAAACTATAAAAAAAGAAAATGAATTGCCAAAACTGTTGTTGACTTTCGGTTATTACTAATGCTTTTCTTTTTTTATATAAGAGGTAAAAGAGAATAAACGTTCCTACACTGTTCACAAAGCCAAATAACTTTGTAAAAGCATCGTTTGATTTACGATAAAGACTCTGATTTCCATTTGTTTTTTCCTGTTCCTTCTCAAGGTTTTTACTATTATTTACATAAAGTTCTACCTTCCTATTTATAGCATTATTATCTGTAATATCCGTAGTATTACCTATATTATCCCCTATTAACGACTGAGGAGAGATAAAGGAAAATGCCATTATAAATACATATAATTTAAAATAGAACGTAAAATTATGTTTCCATCTCTGGAGGAACAGATATCCATAGAAAATAATTACACCAACAAACAAACCAAAATGAAATAGGGGAGATAACAATACTGCAAACAATGCATATCTTTTATGAAAATAAAGATATTGTATAACCAAAAAGCCAAAAAGCATAGCGCCCGTATTAAAACGAGTACCATTCATGCCTAAAAAAGAATTGAAAAGAAAAAAAACAAAAACCAATATGTAGAAGTATCTATTTCGACGATTTGGCCATACTTTATATAATTGTTTTATTGATAAGCATGCAAATAATCCTAACACTGTTCCAAATACGAGAAAAAGAACTTTAGGATTATGTGTGAATGGTCTCAAAAAACCAAATACAAAAAACAAATAGACATCCGTTAAACTACCCTCCATATATAAAGTCCATACTTCATCAAACAGAGTCCGTTGTTGACAAAAACGGGCACCTATTCTGTATGAATCTGCTGTTGTTAATGTAAAAGATATAGCATACCCGAACAGGGCATAAAACATAACGAATACCAAGCCATTGAACTTGGCATCCAGCCGTTTCATGGCTCCCAAGAAGGCCAAAAACGGATTAAAAAGAAAAACAAAGAGAGGCATATCTAAAGTTCCAAAAATCTCTGTGCCACATTGACTATGTTAAACTGCTCTGGATGGTCTATGGTCTTTTGGTGATGATAATCACCATTTACGAACTCCATAAAAGTATCCTTTTCCTCAAACTGGGAAGTGATTTCCAGAATAGGCCGATGCGTCAGATAGTAATCTATCAACTTACTGGGAGCCTGAACGGCAGACTCATTTCGGATATTAACCAAAAAATCCATCTTGCTCAGTTCGTACAACAGCTGCTCACGTGGCACATAGGTGCGCAGTTCCAGTTTATTGCCCAACATTTTCTGATAAGGTTGGAACATGGCTGGCTTATTGGTATAGACAATGAATCTGAAGTCTTGATTCCACTGCGATAAAAAATCCAAAAATGGCCTGGGATCACGTTTCTGTGGATACACCATACCCGAATAAGCAAATGTGGAAACAGGATTCTTAGAATAAGGTGCCAAGAGCGAGTCATCGAAGATGAATCCTTGAGGTATCACACGAATCTTATTACGGAATTCAGGATAATAGCCATCCAAAGCAGCCTCTGTCGGGACTGCGATATAGTCCGTTGTCCTACACCACCATTTTTCCACCCATTTGAAATAAAATGGTGGTGTACCTAACGGATTCAGCATATAGGGATCACCACAGTCAGAAATCCATTTCATTCCCTTCAAATACTCATAATGGCGCATGGCATACGTTGCTCCCCAATGAATGGGATAAGGAACTGCTATCGTAATCATTCTGTCATATCTCTCAGAAGATTTCAGATATTTAGCTGTACGTAGCCCCACTAAAATAGCAGGGAACTCCAACCAACGACGCAGAAGAAAAATCACGCCCTTACGCCACAACGATAAAGGAAGATTTTCCTTGTCACTACAAATCCATTCATATTTTGATTTACCTAAATCATGAACCTTTATATGATTCTTCTGCTCAAACTCAGAATAATCATACTTGCCCAATACTGCGCAAAGCGTCACTTCATGACCTTGACGAGCCAATTCCTTAGCCAATTCTGTAGCCCGATGCGCCCGAGGGGTTAATCTTGGGAAAAAAACACGAGAAATGATTAATATCTTTTCCTTCATCTTATTCAGCTATACTTTACCTTATCTACAAAACAGTCTCTCATCTATCAAGACATATAAATAGACTCCTACAAACGTTAACACAAATACCCCCCCCATAAATAGCCAGACATTACCTTGACTTAACCATAATGAAGGCGCAAGAAAAAGCATTTGGAAAAGATAGAACAAAAGACTATAATGCCCCACAAAATCAAACAAATGACATTTTATGTTAACAATAGATGAGAAACAGACTGCCGCAACAGAAAACATGATACCAGATAATAAGCATGTAATGGCGTTAAGCAACACACAGTAAAAGAAATAAAGAATCATAAAAAGCCCTATAGACAACACACTAATAGTTTGAGAGTAATTCTGAACCAAATCACGATAATGTGCAAAAAACATGCCTAAGGGGAAACAACAGACAGTCATCCAAACAAACGCTGGCATCTTAAAGAGTATTGCCCATACTATATAAACCGCAGTAAAAAAAGTAATATATGTAAGACGCTTCTTACCATCACATAAGTAAAAACACAGTAATGCCACAATATAGAAAATAAGAATCACCTTTAGAAACCACATATTAGCAAACAATGGTCGCCGCATAGGAAAACTATATGAGAAAGATAATGACTGTATGCAATCACCAATATCCCTAATACTGGGGAAGGAACCGAAATGATAGTAAAAAATTATAAAATTGAGCACCAAGAGGACAAAGAATGGCAATAAAATCTTTCTTATATTCTTGGCTGCATATTTCCATGAGATAGGGCTATTACGGGAAAAAGACAGAAAAACGCCATAACCTGACAAAAGGAAAAAGCCTGCAGTACCCAAATATCCACCAGAGCCCATTAATGTTGACATCAAAGATGACAATTCAAAATGGAACTCTTGCGCCCACATCTGATTAATATGAGATAAAAGAATCCATAACATCATGATTCCCCTCAAGGAATATGTATCTTTTTTCTCAAAGAGTACCCGTGTCATTTTACCTGTTTTATATTTGATTCCACCATTGTCACTATAGTCTGCCACATGCCTTTTCTAAGCATACGATTTAACAATACATAGCCTAAAATAAAAAAAGAAGCAATTACGAATACTGATAGCCACGGATTGTCAATAACTTGATCTAAGTAATACAGTGGCGAAAGTATCAAACAAAGCGAGAACGGTTTCATTGTTAGCATAAAATTATCCCAAAAGCTAACATTTATTAATGATTTCAGCATAATCAGCCAACTCGGATACATAGTAAAAAAAGCCATCAAAAAAACCAGAAAAGCAAAGATTTCAAAAGAACATCTTGATGCTACATAAAGATAGATTGACGTAAAGCCTATTCTGAAAAGTGTCCAATAAAAACCCTTATCTGTACGTCCCAAAGCCACTAAGAGGCTGCCTACAGGATTGCCACAACTCTGGAAAGCATAGAAAAAAGCCAAAAATGCAAGCAGATAGGCATACTCACTATATGACTCACCATAGAGAATAGTCAAAATAGACAAAGAAGCATAAGCTATTATGGAATATAACGGGAAGTTGAGAAAACCTAATATATTAATTGTTTTTATATAACTATCAGACACCTTAGCCTTGTTATTCTGTATTTGAGCAAAAGCAGGGGTAAGAACATTAGTAATAATAGGATTAATCACTACATAGACCCTAAATGTTAGTTGTTTACACAAGGAATATACACCGAAAAGTTCCATAGTATAACCAGAACTGATAATCAGAGAATCCATCTCGCGAGAAAAGAAGTCAAGCGTAGAGGATCCTACCTGATAAATACCTATTTTCAAGGCTTTATGCACTTCCTTAAAGTCGAAATGAAACAAAATATTTCTTTCACGGAAAATGGCATACCACAAATAGACTACAGCAGAAAAAACTGAGCTCAACAGAGAGGAATAAGCCAGGCTAAAAACCCCATACCCATTAAATGCGAGCAAAAGATTGGAGCAAAATAACACAGCCGCAGCACTTATATCGACCAAGGCCATGAAACGGAAATTCATTTTCTTCTGCTGCAGGGTACGCTGTAGTGAGAAAATAGATTGGAAGAATATCACCAAAGATGTGACAGAAATAATGCCCATCAATTCGTCGCGATGGTAATAGGCTGCCACCCACGGAGATGACATAGAAACCACAATTGTGAGGAGCAGCCCTAACAAAACATTAAACCAATAAAATGAAGCAAATTGGCGAGTGCTCAAATTCTGCTCATGCATGGCTGCAGCGGCCAGTCCCATATCTACAAAAATACTACAGAAGCTGTTGACCAATAAGGCAACACCTATCAAGCCAAAATCATCTTTGCAGACAAAACGGGCAACAACTGCCACTTGTAGCAACTGTGCCAAAGCCACAAAACCTCTACTAAGTGCAGACCACTTGACCCCTGTAATAACATTAGACTTCAACGACGTCATGGTGCCCCAAATGTTTCCTTAATACACTGCATCAATCGTTCGTGATTGAAATTTCGTTCTATAATCTCACGATTTTTTTTCACCTCGAACTCTGTCAGTTTATAATGAAGTTTCTCGTTCAGCTGATCCATAGAAAAAACCACGCACCCCAATGCTTTAATATCTACCATCAAGGGATTGCATGATTCCAGAAAAACAGTAGCTCCTATATAAAGAGCTATAACGATATTACCCCATGCTTCCTGCCTATAATGTCCATAGACAAATGTTCGCGACTGAAGCAAGATTTTGTTATATTCTTGTAACGGCAAAAAATCAATCAAAGGTTCAAAACGGTTACCCAAAAGCCGTTGACCTTCTTCAATAATCTGCTCCTTATATTCACCATAACTAACAGGAACGATAACCTTGCGCTGCTTGATATCCAGTTCTGAAAGCAATTTGAATACACGAAAATGATTCCCTGATAGTGAAGCTGAATTGCCTACCAAAATATTGTCACCAGTTATACCTTTATTTCTTAGTGATTCGGGAATAATAGAATCTATCGGATAATAGAAAAAAGGCTTCCGATTCAAGTGTTTAAATTCGGGATAATATTGAAGTAACAGTTGATAGTCACCCTCTCCGATACACGCATTACTAATACATTTTACTGCCCGAACTTGTAAATATAGCTTATAACGTCTCTTTAACCATACTTTAGACTTATGGATCAGTCGATGATCTTTCGCGGATATATGTTCTATCGATTCTCTATCATACAACTGAAATCCGCGGGCAGGCAACAGCTCACTATAGATATCTGCCCCCCATACCATCCATGTAACAGCAGGATGACGGGTCTTCAAAACAAATCTGATGGCATTCATGCCCAACAAATGGCAAATTACATGTGAGTATTGGTTGACATTTCCTACATACTTCCAAAAAACCTTACTTCCATACTTAACATAGAAGACCTTGTCGGATTGCATATTTACATATTTACACTGATAACCAAAGAAAGGAATCATTATAATAAAACGATTCTGTCCTGGCAAAGCTTCCTCGAAATACTGAATAGTTCGAGAAATCACTTTCTCATCGTACATCAAGTGTAAAATCATCCGATTAACTTTTCTGAGTAGAATTCAATGATTGAAGTAATCACATAAAAAACTTCTTCATTTTTCAGTTCATAAAACATGGGGAGACGAACTAATCTATCTGCATATTTATCACAATTAGGAAGAGTTGGAATAGTACTTTCTACCGAGCGATAGTAATCACTTAGATGTAAGCTAAGGTAATGAAACGCAGCATAAATTCCTTTTTCCTTCAAATAGGCAATCAACTGTGTACGCTCCTCAAGACTACGACAAACCAAAAAGAACATATGCGCGTTGTTGGTTGCATAGTCTGGCATGTCTGGCATAGTGAAGAAGCCTTTTGTTTCGAAATCCTTCAAACTTTCATGATAGAGATTCCATATAGTCTTACGTCGATTCTGGATCTTTTCCAAATCTTCAAGCTGCGCCCATAGGAATGCACTATTGATTTCTGATGGCAAGAAACTAGAACCTGTATCCACCCATCCATACTTATTTACCATGCCCCGGAAGAACTCAGCACGATTGGTTCCTTTCTCCCATATTATCTCGGCTCGACGAATAAAACGCTCATCATTTACACAAAGCAATCCACCCTCACCACCAGCTGTCACATTCTTGGTTTCATGGAAGGAGAAGCATCCGAAATGCCCAATGCTCCCAAGAGGCTTTCCTTTATAATAGGAATCGATTGCCTGCGCTGCATCCTCTACTACATACAGATTGTGACGATTGGCTATATCCATGATTTTGTCCATGTCACATGCAACTCCTGCATAGTGAACAGGAACAATCACTTTTGTCCTTTCAGTTATCAGAGCTTCTATTTTATCTGCATCAATATTGGGATTATTCTCACAACTATCAGCGAAAATAATTCTTGCACCCTGACGAACAAATGCTAGTGCAGAAGATACAAAGGTATATGAAGGTACTATCACCTCATCTCCTAGCTTTACATCACAAAGTATAGCAGCCATCTCAAGGGCATCAGTACCTGATGTTGTCAAAATTGTTTTCTTAAAACCATATTTTTCCTCAAAATATTTTTGACATTTCTTTGTAAATACTCCATTACCAGACAATTTACCTGTGTATACAGCCTGATACATGTAATGAGCTTCCTTCCCTGTAAGAAAGGGTTTATTAAATGGAATCATATTCTTAATCATTATGTTTTACAAACACGTAATTCATTTTATCTATTTTAAACTGAAGATAGTCATATATCTGCCACATCGGAACATTGTTAGATGAGATGGCTGTAAACACCTTTTTAAAAGGATTATTATTCTTATATGCAGAAATAAAACAAGAACATGCGGTCAGAAAGCCTAAACCTTCAGACTGCCTTCCTTCATAAATTCCACCTAACAATCCGTCAAGAACTCCTTCATGCTCTCTACTCATAAAGAAACCTATATCTTCTCCGTTATACATGATTCTTTTAAGATCGGAGCTTCCTTTCAAAAATTCAGTCTTTACCCAATTTGCATATCGATTACGGCTTGTTTCAGGGCTAAAGTACGGATCTAAATATATCCTATCTGTCGAGAACATATTGGGCGTCATTCTATTTAAAACAACGTCTAATTCTCCTTCTGTTGAAACTATTTGTTCTGTAACATGAGGATATAACTGTTTAACCAGTCTATCATTAAAATTAAAATCTTTAAACTTCTTAGATATATTTATCTGTGTTTCAATAAGCACAAAGCCCAATCCTGCTAATCCTATATTAATAACGGGGTGATTCATTGGGACTTTCACTACAATATACTCAAATGATTGAGTTTTTTCCAATAGTTCTACTTTATTGAACTCTTCCCCTATCTCATATGAAATCTCACATGTACGGTGTCCAATATTTGCGATTTCCCATGTGCAGTCAATAAACCTCATCCTATATAATAAAAAATTTACATAATATTTAAACAATTCTCTAAAAAGGTAGATTCACCATGACCAGGATAAATCAACGTGTTTGTAGGATAAATTGATTTGATCAATGCAACTGACGATTTATACTCATCCATATTAAAATCCTTAGCCTTTGTAAATTGTCTAAATTGCATGATTGTATCACCAGTAAAAACTATGCAATCGATATCAATGCACATTGAGCCTGGACTATGGCCTGGAGTCAAGATGAACACGATCTTATGTTCTCCCCAAAATAACTTTTTATTATTCTCTGCTATTATATCTGCTGGTTTTACAGCAAAATCGTAATTGTTATCATTACAGACAAGCCTAAGAAAAAACTTACTTGTATAGAGATCACCAGCAAAATCTTTAGAGTAAACCAATTTGGCACCTGGATTCGCTTCTTTTAGCGAATTAGCTCCCCAAGCATGATCAACATGACCATGAGTCAATATGATATATGCCAACTTTAGCCCGTTTTTTTCTAAAAACTCTTTCTCCCTCTCGGATCTTTCTGAAGCAGGATCAATTATAATAGCTTCCCCCAGATCTTTATCTGTCAAAAGATAACAGTTTGAGTTAAAAATTGGGTTCTCTAAGATATTAATTTCTAATTGCAACTTGAATAAATTTGATTGTAAACGATAGACTATCTCAAACCGGCAGATTTTTCTATCTGACTTATTTTATATTGCCACCAGAATTTACCTTCATCCATATGCCATCCAATCAAGTCACCAAATTCTCTTGCAAGACCCTTTTGTTCTACTAATTGTTTGAAAATCTGCCCCCAATAATTTCCTTCTATGATTGCCCAACCCTTGTCTGGAGTTAGGACTACATCCCATCCTACATGGTTAATCGTTGGTTTCAACTGACTAGCCACCTCGTCTATCATTGAGCGTAGTTCTCCCCATTTTGGAACTTGAAATCCCTTAAAGGTTATTCCTGACACTGGATGCTTTTCATGCTGAACACCTTTTTCTGTAATTGCATCTGTATAAAGGGTACCTGTATCTGGATCTATACCAGCCATTACTGCATCTCGGCACTCGCCAACCACTAATTCATTAGTTACTCCTATTTTGAACCAGCATCCATAAGGAATTACCTTTCCATTGACGCGAACTGTTGGTATTCTGACTGCATTAATGGAACCTGGATTCATGATTCCAAATGCAGAATCCTGTTCTACTAGCTCTTCGAGGACTGTTCCTTCTACAATTCCACCATAAACGATATAATCATATTTATAGTCCTCGCCTATGTTTATAAAAGACCTGAATAATACTTTCTTATCCTCATATTCATCAGAATCAACAACTTTAACACCCTTTGTATTGCTTAGTCCCAAAGGTTTCACAATAAACTTAGGATGACGGGAAATAAAATCCTTGAAAATATTGAAATCATTCTCTCCTGTAATCTTTATCATTTCTCTCTTATAATAAGGCTTGAGCATTTTATAAGCCTCCCACTTATCTTCTAAAAGATAGAAATCCTTCTTGGTATTCAGTCTAGCCTTGTATAGGAACTCATTCTGGATGGTTAGGTATTCTTTCTTTTCTTCGTGCTTTGCATATTGTAGATGATAATAGATCTGCTGTTCAAGGGTTAGTCCATATACAAAATAATCATATATACCTTTATACATCATATCCTCTTTCGAGTCATACCCCCCCCATATAGGCTCATTGTCATACTGGTGCATAACAAAATTTCTCTTGTTTTCATCGTAAAGGGAAATCATTTCACGACCTATCTGGATTTGTTCTTTAAGGTCATCGGTAATTTTAAGTGTACTCATTGTTTTATTATTGATTATTTAATACTCATATTCACACATAACAACAGCTTTAAGATGATCAGTCCAATAGCGCATAGATCCCCATGCCAATCCGACTCCAAAGCCACAAGCAAGGCACTCGTAAGAGCCATTCATCAACTCATCTGCCTTACAAGCCACCATGGCTAAAGGTATGGATGCACTGTTCGTGTTTCCATAGTCTTGCAAACAATATGGTACTTTCTCCTCTGGCAACTTTAACTTCTTTCGGATTCTGTCATCAATATATTTATTAGCTTGGTGTAAGAACAGATAATCAATCTTTTCTACATCAATCTCAAAACGCTCTATAAGGCTTGCCAGAGAGCGAGGCGGGACCTTGATGGCAAAAGAGAAAACATCCATGCCATTTACCACCATGTCTATACCCTTACGAATAACGCCAGGTTCAATTTCCTTTTCCTGAATAGACTCTGGCGTTATGGGATTTCGCGTCCCTCCGAACTCCGTCCATACCGCCTGATAGCCACTGCCATCTACGCCAAAGGTAAACTGCAATGGCTTATCCCAAGCTGCATCATACTCCAAGGCTGTTATAGTAGCAGCATCTCCAAAAAGCGGCTTGACGGTCTTATCTTTAGCTGATCGATTCAATGAGTTAGTCTCAGCACATACCAATAATCCTTTCTTCAAATCACCATGTGACAAGATGGAAGCAAGATTACTCATGCCATAAACCCAACCAGAGCAGCCTAGCGGCAAATCTAGACAATAGCAATCTTGTCGAAAGCCCAGCCTATCCTGAAGAATAGCAGAGGTAATCGGTGCTATATAGTCGCGCGACACGCAAACATATATCAAAGCATCTACTTCCTCCGCATTCCAATCCAGCTCTTCCAATAATTTCTGAATGCCCTGAAAAGTAAGATCAGATGCCGTAGTACCAGACTTTACGACTCTTTTTCGTTCAATACCTGTTGATGCAATAACCTTACTCGCTTCCGACTCATCTTCGAAAATAGGAAGCGAAATGTTCTCTTCAATGGTTGGTGGTACACAAGCAGCGAGCCCGACCATCTTAACATTGTTTATAGTAAGAAATGACATATTTCTCTTATTTTAAATTTACACGTTGTTTTTTTCCAGATGATGTCATAGGAATTTCATCTATCCATTCATATGCCACTGGACGCTTGTAGGCCTCCAAACGTCCTTGTAGCAATTCTGCGATTTCATCAAATGTCAGCGTAGTGGAATTCTTCAGAATATAGCACTTCACTAGTTCGCCCATGATACCATCAGGGTCTTTCATTGGTACACAGATACAATCTCCCACGCCTAAAGAGCAAATGATGTCTTCTACTTCCATGGGACTTACTTTTTTACCACCAACATTAATCAGTTCTTTTTCTCTACCTAGAAGATAGAAATAACCATCTTCTCCCTTATAGCCTGTATCGCCTGTTCGGAAATAATCGCCATAGTAAGCATTTGCTGTGTCACTGTCTTCCAAATAACAGGCCAGCACCATATTTCCTTTCACACATAGTTCACCTCTTTGCCCCGTCGGAACTTCATTTCCTGTTTCATCAAAGAACTTCACGTCAACTTTATCGCAAACAGGTTTACCAATACTCTCAATATGCTCAGTGTCATGGAATTCTATAAAGCAATTCCGCGATGCTTCTGTCAATCCATAATGCATACAAATTCTTGTACCAGGGAACATCTCAAGCATTTCTTGCTTGGTTGCTAAAGGCATTGCAGCCGATCCTATTTCTATATACTTTATCTGATTGGCATATTTTTCAATTCTTCTTCCACTAATCTTCCTGATATATGCCCATGCTGCCGGTACCACGCGAAGTCCAGTCCCATGATATTGTTCGATGGCTTTGAAAAACTGCCTCACATTAGCAAAATTGCCTACCAATACGACAGTTGCTCCTTTGATGATATTGCAGCGGATAGTTCCTAATCCAAAAGAGTGACAAATTGGCAATCCCAATATTTCCACATCATCAGGGGTATTCCCGACAAACGAATTGACATTTTCTGCAGATCCAAAAATATTGGCATAAGTTAAACAAACACCCTTTGGTGCACCTGTTGTACCAGTAGTAAAGAGAATTTCTGCAATAGAGTCTTTATTAACTGTATCAGAACTATCATCTTTCCATTCTTCTTCAGAGTCTAAATAAATCTCATTTAGCTCATAAGAGGGGAAATTGGTGCTAATATACCCGAAACAATATTTGGGTTGAGTTTTCTGCTCAATATAGTCCAGCCTTTCTTGATTACTTGAGGAATCGACTATAACATTGGTGACGCCCAATATCTGTGCGCCAAAATATAAATAGATAAACTCTATATCCTTATGAGCAGATAAAACGACTCTGTCTCCCACTTTCAGACCTTTATTAGACAAAAAAGATGCAGCCCTCCTTATATTGGCAAGCAGTTTCGCATAAGTGACCTCCTTGCCATCTACAACAAAAGCTAATTTTTCTGGAGTCTGTTCAGAATGACGGTGCAGACATTGCAACAATGGGCTATGTTGATACATATTTATGCTTCAGCTTTAATCTTCTCTATTTCTTCAACAATAGCGCCTATTGTTACCAAATCAAAAATGTCCTCTTCAGGTATCATGATGTTAAACTCTTCTTCAAGCCTTGATAGTATCATCACGTTACGCATAGAATCCCATTCTTCGACTTCTTCCATGTCTGTTCCCAACGTAAGATCTGCAATGTCCTTTTCAAGACAATCTGCAATGATTTCAAAAACTTTCTCTTTTATATTCATGATTCCTATTACTTAATACTAATACCCCCATCGAGAACAAACGACTGTCCTGTTACCCAAGAGGCAGCATCACTAAGAAGATAGACAGCTGCATAAGCAATATCTTCGGGCTTTCCATACCTACCGAGAGGATAGAGCTTCTCATTTTCCTTTAACTGCTCATCGCTCACCATGCCACGATGAATCAGAGGTGTGTCAACCATACCTGGACAAATGCAATTCACTCTTATCTTACGCGAAGCAAACTCTTTTGCACAAAACATCATAGCAGAACTCAATGCAGCCTTTGATGCCCCATATACGCCATTGCATCCACTAAATATCTGAGTACCACCCAATGAACTTAAAACTACTACCGATCCTTGCTTTTGAATCTTCTTCTTTTTATAAATTATTCTTAGCAATTCAAATGGAGCAAAGAAGTTGGTGTTAAATATGTCATCTAATTTCTCCCTTGTAGCAAACTGCATCGGAAGAGTCAGACCTTTGCCTGAGCAAAGCACAATTCCATCTAATGGAGACAATGTTTCCACCAGTATGTTAACGTCATTGGCGTTTGTCAACTCTGCCAAGTACTGTTGATGCCCCTGCCCATCCATCAAATACAAAGTTTCCTGAAGCCTTTCCTTATTTCGAGCGGTTGCTATTATCGCTGCTCCCATACGAGAGCATTCTATTGCCACTTGCCTGCCTATACCAGATGAAGCTCCAGTAACAAGAATGGTTTTTCCTTCTAATGAAAAAGGATTACACGCCATCTTACATTCTGCTCTTTACGATGTTATAAATATCCTCAACTGTATTAGAATTGATAATGTCATCACCCTTAAGTGTAACATCATACTCTTCATCTGCCATAGCAATCACACTAAGAGCAATTAAACTAGACCATTCTTCAATATCGTGAAAATTCGTGTTTCCCTGAATTTCACTTGCATCTGTGTCTTCAAACTGCTCGGCAAATTTCTTAACAAAATCTTTAAATTCCATATTCTTTAAATTATAAATTGATTATCAAATATTAATTCTTTAGCAATTTTTTATCTCTTTCCAAAACGTTTCTGTAAAAACAATATTATTATATCTTAGTTGTGGAGAGTATACTACATTCGAACAATTTGATTCTCCTATTTTTATACTCTCTAATAATAAAAGGGCATTTAAAAACACCTCACATGCTATACGAAAAACTTTGTCTCCAATAACATTAAACTCTTCATTCCAATCTACAGGGATTGCAGCCTGAGATATTATTTTACCGCCATCTAAAACCTCTGTTACATAGTGACATGTTGCTCCAATTATTGTTGCGTTAGCCTCTTTAGCCATCTCAAGGGTTTTAAAACCTATCACGCCTCCAAATGCTGGCAAAAGAGAATAATGCAAATTTATAAATTTAGCGTTACAACATTTAAAAATATCAGCTGGAAGTATTTTATGTATATTAGTTACAACAATATCTGGATTAAACTTCCTTATTTCGTTAACTATGTATTCTGTCCGCTCGCGCCAAGGCTTAATAATCACATTCGGAATTTCATTCGCTACCGCATAATTAATTGCTCCGCAATCTCTGTCAGAAATAACCGCAGATACTTCTGTGTCAAGATTTAGGACATCAATTGCTTGATGAATAAATTTCATTGTCCCGCCATTTCCTGACGCTAAAAAAACTATTTTCATTTTTCTATTTGTTAAAAATAAACAGATTATCTTTCCTATATTACCACGATTTCTTCACTGCCATTAAAAATATATCTTGGAGCTTCTTTACCGCAATTAAAAAGAACATCCAGCACAGTTACGTAATGATCAAAATCTCCATACAATTGTTTGTATTCTGGATATGAATCATATTTAATATAAGATAGCCCTAATCCTGCATTTTCAAATTTTTCGCTTGTTATATAATCTTTTGCTGCAGGACCGGAAAGATAATGGGTTCCATGTAGATATTTTACTATTTCAATGAGTTTGTCATCCTTTGCCCCTTTTGATGGAATATCTGCTGAGTTTACGAAAGAAGTTGTTATTCCAAGAATCTCTGAGACCTTTTTCGTCATATAGATATTCATTTCTGATAATTTTGTCCATCGATGGTTCAAATAAAAATCTTCTAACAGCCACTCATAATCTTTATAATAAGGTGCTTTCTTATAATTACCACTTATCGTTAAATAATGTTTTCGTTGCCAGTCTGTATCTTGGCTTATTGATATATCTTTAATTTTTGTTCCGCGTTCTGATTTATTCACTGGTACAGTAAGCCAAATCTCTCCATTTGGTGTGGGTATTTTATTTCTGCTACGCCAATCTCGTTTAGTAAAATCAACGTCTTCGAAAAAAACAAACTCATCAACCATGTTAATCATGTCGAACACCCCTTTCCATGGTATGTAGTTCGACTGCAAGATTGCTATCTTCTTCATATTTTATATATTGTAAATTTCTTAATCCATTCTAGTAAAATAGATATAGGGATACAAATTGCAAGAAGTGTAAGGAAAATGATGATTGGGTTTCTAGAGGCATAAATATAATCCTGAAACCAAAAGTAGAATATGAATGTATGGAAGAGAAAGATGTTCATACTATGTTTACCTAAGAAAGCTAAAGATTTCTTTAAAAATGAAGGTATTCTCAAACACTGATACAGATAGACAAAAAGAAGAGTTAAAAGGCAATCAATCATGACGGGATACTGATTCATATTTCGAATAGCTAAATAAAGAATCACCAGAAACACTCCTATAGATACAGGGATGGGGTGCGTTTTTCTATCGTCACACATCCCAAGTGTAAATGCAAGAATATTAAAACGAAGACCAAATGGTAGAGGATAGAATGAGATAACAAAAACAAACATCAACATCCATACTCGTTTTTTTCTTCATTATTTTGTACATCCAGGGAAACATAAATAACATACAACTATGCAAGAATAAAACCACCATGTAGGATTATAGCTTGGCATCTTTGTAGGAAAGAAAAGATGATGAATCTCCATTACATCCGACACCAATTGTAGAGTCACATTTTGGCGATATGATTTTTCAAAAGTCATATCAAAGCAGAAGTAGCTTATTGGAACGAATATAAGCCAAACAAACCAATAGTTCAAAAATAATCTTTTAAATCTTCTCAGATAAAAATCCTTTAATCTACCAATTCCTTTGCTCTCTGCCTGAATCATTAAACCATACCCAGACAGGAATAAGAAAATAGTAACACATACTTTAGAAATAATTCCAATCTGATTTACGAGATAATATTCTCCAACAATATGAATATCGCTATATAGTGCATCATTATGAGAAAAAAACAAATGGTGCCAAAGCATCAAACAAATGGCTATCCCCTTTAGCACATTCGTGTCTGTCAGTGACAAATATTTTTCACCCTCAATTACCTCATCCATCTATTCTTATTAAATGTGATAAACACCTTCCAACGGGCAAATATTGAAACAGTCGAGAATAACTTTACCTTTCAACTTATCCCAGTTTTGTTTAATATGGTCGTGCTTTACCATGATGACCACCATATCCACCTCATTAAGGAATTGGTCAAAATCAAGAATCTGGTTCTTAACTATCTCCTTTTCTGTAAAGAAGGGATCAAATGTCTTCAATGGACGCGCCAGATGGCGTTTCTGAATATCAAGCATCTGAAGTGTTGGACTTTCACGAATGTCATCCACGTTCTCTTTATATGTCAAACCATACAAACCAACCTTGCGGTTATCTGTGATTCCATTCTCTTCCATGATTTCATGGATGCGTTCCAGTACAAACACCGGCTGATAGTCATTAGTCTTCATTGACTCGTCAATCACTTTTGCCAACTGAGGATAGTCGCCTACAAGGAACCAAGGGTCAACAGAAATGCAGTGACCACCAACTCCTGGTCCAGGCTGGAGGATATTTACACGAGGATGCATGTTACAAATCTTGATGATTTCATAGACATCCATATTGTCATGACGACAGATGCGAGAGAGTTCATTTGCAAAAGCAATATTCACAGCACGGAAGGTATTCTCTACCACCTTGGTCATCTCTGCTGTACGAATATCTGTAACGACAATCTCACCTTGACAAAATGTAGCATAGTATTTCTTTACCTGTTCGCCAATCTCTTTACTATCTGCGCCGATAGTACGATTATTATGATACAATTCATACACCATATTGCCAGGAATGATACGCTCAGGCGCATGCACTAGATTGATATCCTCACCTATCTTAAACCCATTTTCCTCAATTACAGGACGAATGAACTTATCCATGGTACCAGGGCTGACTGTTGATTCTACAACCACAGTTGCACCCCTAGGGCACACTTTCATTACCTCCTTCACTGCTGCTACCACGTAGCATGCATCCACCTTCTTAGAAAACTTATCGTATGGTGTGGGCACAGACACGATATAAGTATCCGTTTTTTGATACTCCGTTGTAAATTTGATACCAGCCTTCACTGCATCAGCAAACAGGTCATCCAGACCATCCTCTTTAAAGGTGGTTTTTCCAGCATTCAGGGTATCAACCAATTTTTTATTGTAGTCAGTACCTACAACTTCAACTCCATGTGAAGCCATCATCAAAGCAGTGGGCAATCCAATATAGCCCAATCCAATAACATTTACCATATATTATTTAATTTCATATCTATCAACTTCTTCTCCATTAAGAGCCCTCACTATACGTGAGCAAGCATTACCATCGCCATAAGGATTAATCGCCTTGCTCATCTTTTCATAAGCCATTTCTTCATCAAGAAGAGTACTAACCTCATTTATTATTAAGTCGTGATTAGTACCTACTAAGTGAACTGTACCACTTTTAAGCGCCTCAGGGCGTTCTGTTGTGTCACGCATCACAAGTACTGGTTTACCTAATCCTGGAGCTTCTTCTTGAATTCCACCGGAATCAGTAAGTACTACTGTCGATTTCTCCATCAAATATACGAATTCTAAGTATTGTAGAGGTTCGATGAAGAAGAAATTCTTATAGGCAGTAAGGTCTTTTCCGAACACCTCATGAATAGGCTTACGAACATTGGGATTCAAATGCATCGGGTAAACAAAATCCACATCAGGATACTTCTCCGATAAATCCTTCATGGCCGTTACCATGCTGATAAACCCATCACCAAAATTCTCACGTCGGTGGCCTGTTATTAGGATTAACTTCTTTCCATTGTTAAGTCGTCTTACATCGTAACCGGCATTCTTCAACACGGTTAACTGCTCATCAGCAAGAGACTTATCACTCTTAAGTTTCTCTACCACCATGTGCAGTGCATCGATAACGGTATTTCCTGTAACGAAGATTTTTCCATGAGCTTTTTCTTCCTTGAGGTTCTGCTCGCTCAATGGTGTGGGAGAGAAATTGTAAGTTGCAATACGTCCAGTAATCTGACGATTTATTTCCTCTGGCCAGGGGCTGTATATGTTGTGGGTTCTAAGGCCAGCCTCAACATGGCCAACAGGAATCTGTTGATAAAACGCTGCTAACGCTGCCGCTGTAGATGTTGTAGTATCTCCATGTACCAACACTACATCAGGCTTACACGCCTTAAACACATCTCGCATCCCTGTAAGTACACGTGCAGTAACATCATAAAGATCTTGTCCCTGTTTCATGATATTCAAATCAAAGTCAGGGATGATTTCAAATATCTTCAGTACCTGATCAAGCATCTCACGATGTTGGCCAGTAACACATACTACCGTCTTAAAATCCTCTGGGTGTTTCTGGAACTCCTTCACCAATGGCGCCATCTTTATCGCCTCCGGCCTAGTTCCAAAAACTAACATTACAGTTTTCATTGTTCAAACTTTGTTTTAACATGCATTATATCATCGTTTTTATTATCTTCTTAATCTCGTCTATGTTAATCCCGCGCCCGGATTAACCGAAATGGAGGAGGGTAGGGGAAAGGTTCTTTGCATGGGTATAGTTGCAGAGTTGAACTAATGATTGTTGCGCAGGAATAAAGTGGGATGGAAAACTTGTCTGTAAAAAACATCCATAAAAATTTGTTTGATTCGGATATAAATGTTATATTTGCACTCGGAAAGGGATATCGATATCTGTTGTAATCCTAAGTACAGTTGTATTTGTTGATGTAAATTATGTAATGTGCTGGGTATTAGATGTTTATGGTCTATAGCCAGGAAAGAAAGTGTGTGGTTGTGGAGGCAGATGTTGACGTTCTCTTCGATTTGTGATGATTTTGTTATGGCTGAGGGATTCGAGAAGAAGTAGTGCTCGTCGGATGCGGAGGCGCTGGAGAGTGGTACGGTGCATCTGGTGGGGATGGGAAGGCATGTGGAAGAATTGTAAGAGCATTGAAAGGGGAAGAGGCTGAGAGGTATGGGGAGTGAGAGCAGCCAGTGGATATGGAACGGGGAGGATTTGACAAGATGACGAAGAAGAAGTCATGCAGCCCAAAGTTGTGTGGAATTAACTACTACGCAATATCGCATCATGGTAGTTTGAATGGGCATCCTGACATCCCTTGTTTGAATCCAGTACCACATCATCCCAGAAGGCCGTTGGATTGCGTGTCCAAACGTAACAGCAAAGCAATACTAGTGGGACGTGATGGCGCAAATGCCTTGGTAAAAACAGAAGACGCCCCACATTTTTGGAGTTGGAATAGGGTGAAAATGTGACAATGGGATAAAAGCGAAAATAGGTTTGTATTTATAGTATGGAACTCAATATATCTGCAGTAACAATTAATCAGAAACTTTGTGATCCAAAGTTCAGGAAAGTTCTGTCGGAGAACTGTTATTTGTTTAATGACAGGGTAAGGATAAGTCTTGACCAATATATAGAACTGAATCCCAATTATAAAGATAACTCCTGGTATTTCGGTAAGAATATCAATATTCAAGCTATTGTTGGCCCCAACGGCAGCGGTAAATCGTCACTGTTGGAATTGATGTACCGCATAATCAATAATTTCAGTGCATTGGTGGAAAGGGGAATGAAGCGGAACGCTGCATGGAAGTTGTTGTTTGTTGAAGGCCTTTATGCGGAATTGTATTATGTGCAAGATAATCATTTGTACTGCATATCATGTAGAGGAAACGATGTTTTATTTATAAAGGATGGTCAAAAGGAACGGATTTTTAGTGCAATGTCGCGCAGCTATAAACAGGGGAAGGATAATCATCTGTTGATGGCTGAAATGGCAGAATTGTCAGAGAAACTACACTACACCATTGTTACCAACTACTCGCTTCAGTCGCTTATTAGTTCTGATTATGCTGATGAAATATCGTTGTCGCCAGATAAAAGCGGTGTGTTTGCTCCGGAACAAGAGGGTACGGTATGGATTAGCCACTTATATCACAAGAACGATGGATACTTAACACCTATTGTCTTGAATCCATTCAGAGATAAAAAAGGCAATATAGATATGGTGACTGAGCATCAGCTAACGGTTTATAGGTTGTCTGCTCTTTTACTCTATTATCGGAATAGAAAAGGTTTCTTTGATGATTACGAGCTGGATGACATTCAGTATAAGTTCTCGTGGGATGTCGTGCAGAGCAAATACAGAGACAAGGATATATCAGATGAGCGCATCTTTAATACCGTTCTGAATATAGAGAACTTCGTCAGGCAGAATAAAGATTCAACTGTCTCAATTCTGTTGACACAGATGGACTTTTGTGATTTAGCTTTAAATCATGACATTACTAGGGCTGCGGCTGCTTACCTGGTATATAAGATTCTTTCCATAGCATCCAAATATCCAAGTTACATTGACTATGAGAATTGGAACCTTTCAACATTTGACAAAACGGGACTTTCTTCTAACGAGATAGAATCGTTGAATAAGTTGGTGAACAAAATCAAAAGGGATAAGTCACATATCACTATTAAAGTAGTACAGGTTTGTAACCTGTTGCGGATGATCAGAGAAAAAGGTGCAGAGGTTCTTGAAAAGAAATCCTTCGGTATCTACGATTACCGAAGATTGGTGGGTGAGTCGTATACAAAAGGGAATAGCGAACTGGTGGATATTATGTATACACTTCCGCCATCCTTCTTTATACCCACTCTGACAATCAAGAACCCAGACAGGGAGGGATTGCCCATAGAGATTTCTAAATTTAGTTCTGGTGAAAGACAGTTGCTATATACGTTTAGTACTTATGTGTATCATATCAGAAATCTCCTGACCATCCCTAAAGATAGAGTAGCATACAGACATATAAGTTTGATATTGGATGAGGCTGAGATCTGTTTTCATCCGGAATATCAGCGATTGTTTGTGTCGAGGCTACTTTATATGATAAAAAGCTTGCATCTGAACACCTTCTGTGCATTTAATATCATCATCGCAACGCATTCGCCTTTCATTTTGTCTGATATTCCACGTGACAATATCCTTTATCTTGAAAAAGGAGTGGCTCAAAGCCGCGAGGACTTTATAAAACCTTTGGCAGCTAACATCAGTGATATTCTGTATCAAAGTTTTTTCTTGCGGAAAGGTTTCATTGGCGAGTGGGCAAGAACCAAGATTAATAGTATTTTGAAAAGGAACATACATTGGATTGAATTGAGTCCGGAAGAGAGAGCTTTTGTTGAAGACATAGGTGATGAGTATGTGAAGAAGCAAGTTAAACGATACCTTGGTTTTGTGGAATAATGAAGCAAATTACATTGACTGATGAGGTAAAGGCTTGGGCAAAGGAATATGCTGACAACCTGTTTTCTGACAGGCGTTCTACTTTTGTACAACCTTTGGAGGGCTTGAAAAACCTGCAAATTGACTTGGCGGAAGTAAACGATGATTTAGAGGATAAGTTTGATTATATCGCATACTTGGAGAAGTTGATTAATGAGTATGATGAATTAAAACATCTTCTGCCAAGCAAGTTCGAGAAACGGAAGGAGGAATATGATGACTTACTGGATCCAGGAAAGTTGTCAACAATAGTCAGTTGCAGAAATAAACGATTGCCACTTAATGCTGAGAAGCGGAAGAATTTTGAAGTGCATAACGTGGTGTTCTATGAAGAAGTGGTGGCACGAATGCGATATGATGAAGCGAGGCTTGTGGTGGCAAAATATATGATGGAGAAAATGCATATTCAGACCTGTGTTTATTGTAATAATGCGGAAGCTGTTTTTGCAGATGAGAATGAAGAGGCATATTATCATTTGGATCATTGGAAACCAAAGGACAAGTTTCCTTTCCTGAGTATATGTTTTTTTAACTTATATCCTTGTTGCTCTAACTGTAATGGACACAAACTGGACGGTAAGAAAGGTTCGTTCCAGTTGTCTGCTGAAGATGCTCCAGTTACAGACCCCTTTGTTTTTACAATAGATAGAAAGCAGTATGAGGAGATGAAACCTGATACGCTTTCGGTGAAGTTTAATGCAAGAAATGCTGCAGATGAAGAGTTTTGTAAAGAGTATAGCAAGGTATATAGAATTAACGAACAGTATAATGCACCATCTGGTTTGAGGTTGGCGGAGAAACTGATTTATGACATTGATAGTCATCGTGGTTCCTATCCAAATGCAACAGATAAAAGTTTCCCTGGAATCGTGGATAAACAAAGATTATTTCATTTCGTTTTGGGAATAGATAAGGACGAAATGAATATATTTACGGATGTGAAGAAGAAACTGAAGTTGGACACGGCTAAAGATGCAGGTTTATTGTAGAATTTTTAAGCAAGTGTTAATGCATTTAATACTATATAAATGATAACACAATTAGTCATAAAGAATGTTGCCTCGTATGATGCCACGGGTGTAGTTATCGATACGAATAAGAAGATTAATTTTTTCTTTGGCTATAACGGTAGCGGGAAATCAACTATCGCCAAATATCTTCATAACATAACACTTCCTGATACAGAGAAATCATCAGAATATAATGACTGCAGTCAAAATGGCTATGATCCAGTGGCTCAAACGATATTAGTGTACAATGAGGATTTCAGAAATGAAAACTTTATATCGAAAGATGAGCAACGAGGTATATTCTCCTTAAATAGAACCAATGAGGTTGTAGATAAACAGATTGAGCACATAAATGAAGAGATAAAGAAGATCCAAAAACTTAAGGCCAGTTCGAAAGATAGAGAGGATAAACTTCACCAAATACATGATAGAAAACTTAAGTCGCTTGAAGATTTAGTTTTCTCAAAAAGAACACAGTTTTCTTCTTGCCGTAATGCAGCTTTGCCTTATGGAGGAAGTAAAAAGAACTTTTTGGTTCATATAAGGCCTTCTTTAAAATTAATGGAACCAGCTAAAACGCTTCCGGGTTTATTACAGGAGTATAATCGCGTATATGCCAATGGCCTCAAAAATATTCCCATTAATGTTGATGCGGATGCCTTTAGGAGCTTAATAGAAAAAGAATCTGATATAGCAGCGCTTTTAGATGAAGTAATCGTTGGAAACAAGGATGTTGACATCGCTAAGCTAATTGATCAACTTCAAATGTCAACATGGGTGGAGAACGGCATTCCATTTATTGAGCAATCTGGAGAAGTTTGTCCTTTTTGCCAGCAACCTATAGAGGACAAAGATGGATTGAGACATAAATTTGAACAGTTTTTTGACAAAACTTACAAAGCAAAGATTGATGCTCTGAGAGAAAAGGCTGGTATATATTATACGGGTATTCAGTCTCAATTAGATACACTTGATATTATTGTTAAAGTCTTTAACCCAGATAATATAGTGTCGTTTCTTACAAGTGAATTGACTTCTTATAGGGACACCTTTGCGACAATTATCAACGAGAAAAAGAGTAAGCCAAACGAAAAGAAAACAATGGATACTCTTTCGGATTTCTTGAACCGCATAGATGAATTAAAGACACTGATAGAGAAAAATAATCGCGATTTTGCAAATATAACAAATTTGCAAAACCAGTGGGTTAGTGATGTTCAAAAATATATAGCTGAAGATAGTAGGGGTGAAATTGAACGTTTTGACAAATGGAAGGAAAAGTGTGATGTGGTATTATCCGTAAATGCGTTTACACAAACCTCATTGCAAGAACAAGAGGAACTCCTGAGACGACAAGTCGATGAACTTAGGAAGAAGACGGTAAACACTACGGATGCAGTGAACAACATTAAGAGGATACTGAAAAACGTTGGTTTTGACAGTTTTGAAATAATGGAGAAAAAGGATACCGCAACTGCAGTTCCGACTTATTATCTAAAAAGAAATGGTTCAACCGCATCAAATGTCTATAAATCACTGAGTGAGGGTGAAAAGACATTTATCTCATTTCTCTACTTCCACCAGCTATGTCTTGGTACCGACGATATTGAACATGGCTCCTCGAAGAAAAAAATCATAGTTATTGATGACCCTGTTTCTAGTCTTGATAGCAAGGTGATGTTTGTAATAACAACTTTGATTCATCAATTAGCAAGATATAAGGGTAATGAAACAAAACTGGAAAGACAGGATTTTTTGAATCCCAATATAGAGCAGTTGTTTGTTTTTACGCATAACTTCTACTTTTACAGGGAAGTCTCATTTGATAGAAGACCAATTAATAAGAGTCAGAATCATCATATCATCGAAAAGAACAACTCCATATCTCAGATACCCTATACAGGTGATCATTGTACTTTAAAGAATGATTACAGTATGATGTGGGATCATTTAAAAAAGGCCAAAGAAACACTTGGGGCAGATAAAAGTCAGAATGTGATGTTGGCTAATACAATGCGTAGAGTTATAGACTCTTATCTTGACTTTGTTGGAATAAAGAAAACAGGAACAACAATCACATGGTCAGCTATTAACACATTTGAAGAAGGTTCTCCTGAGTTCATTGTTGAGTCCGCATTTATTTCTCTTATTAATGATGAGAGTCATGGATTGGCCGTTATGGATGATATGTATTATGAAAGTATTGTTAAGCAGGAGCCAACAGTAATTTTCAAAGCATTCAAGTCTTTATTCATGGGAATTGGACGCTCGCATTATGAGTATATGATGGATGAAAATTTTGATGAATAAGGCTTTTTCCCTACGGGATGGCATAGACAGGTGATGTTGCCGCTTTTGCGGCTGCACGATGCGCGTGGGGAGCAGAAGGCTCTTTGGGGCAACGCCCCAATGTGCCTGAAGTGGTGGTTAAAGATAATAATTCAATAAGAAAATAATTATATTATGTGGTTAACATATTCAATAATAACGGTTATATTGCTCATTGCAGAGCTGATTTACTTCCGCATTGCGGATAAGTGTAATATTATTGATAAGCCAAATGAGCGTTCCTCACACAAAACAATTGTTTTGCGTGGGGGCGGTATTGTTTTCACCATCGGACTTTGGATATGGAGCGTTGTGTTTGGATTTGAATATCCATGGCTATCGGCAGGTGTAACGCTTGCAGCTGGAATATCGTTTGTAGATGATACACTCATTGCCCGATTCACTGCGCTTAGTGGTACAGTTCACGGCGATGTTCTTAGTATTTCAGGAGATTGGTCTACTGCATTGGGATATGTGGTGGATAATTCCGATTGCATTAATTGCAGCAGTCGGTGGAACGAACATATTTAACTTCATGGATGGAGTTAATGGTATTACGGCTGGGTATTCACTAGCAATGCTTATACCAATGACGATGGCGAATCGTAGTATGGCATTTGTGGAGGAATCTTACTTGATAGTTGCCATTGTCGGTGTATTGGTGTTTAGTCTGTTTAACTTCCGCCCAAGAGGAAAAGCAAAATGTTTTGCTGGGGATGTTGGAAGTATCGGTATGGCGCTTATATTGGTGTTCTGTTTGGGCAGATTAATGATTGCCACTGGGGATATTACTTGGATAGTACTGTTCTTGGTATATGGAGTTGATGGCGTGTTGACGATTTGTCACCGTATTATGCTTCATGAGAACTTGGGACAAGCACATCGTAAGCATGCCTATCAGCTGATGGCGAATGAGCTGGAGATGAGTCACGTAACGGTAAGTCTTATTTACATGGTATTACAGTTGGCTATTTCTTTGGGATTCATATATCTGATTCCGAACTCTATTGTTGCACATTGGATTTATTTAGTGACTGCTGGCTTAGTTTTAGCAGTGGCATATGTATTGTTCAAGATGAAATATTATCATCTGCATGAAGAATATCTGGCTTCGCTGAAGAAGTAGTCTTTAATTTATAAATTGAAGGATATGAAGATTACACAAGCAATACTTGATGATCTTACGGCTAAGGCGAAGGAATCCCCAAGGCTTCGCATGAATCTTGACTTGCGTGACACTGCGGAGGACTCTTCTCAGCGGATGCTCAATGCGATAGAGCCAGGTTCTCCATTGCCTATTCATAGACATCAGAGGACTTCGGAAACAGTTGTTTGTTTGCGAGGCAGATTGGTGGAAGATTTTTATGATGACTTAGAGCGAACTTGTACCGACCGTATAGAACTTTCGCCAAATGGTCCCGTTGTTGCTTTGAATATTCCAGCTGGGCAATGGCATACCGTACATGCATTGGAATCTGGTACTGTAATCCTGGAAATGAAGAATGGAAAGTATGAACCATTGTCTGATGTGGACATACTGAAATAAGATGACTATGGATGACATCGTTTTACGTATTCGGAATCTTATAGAGAACGAAACCAGATCTTGCTCTATGAACTCTGACTTCGTCGAAATCGCTTACACTCGGCAAAGCCCAAGTAAACTTGGCTATGCTCTCGCTTAATCGCGATTTTGGCTGCATCACACCTCTTTATGTCTACAGGATGTTGGGAGGTGCAGTGAGCTTAGAGAAGATTGAGCAAGTGATGTCTAATATTAATATGTATGATGTAAAGTACTGAACCAATGTTCGCATAAGCTATAATACTGATAAGTCGGTCATGGAACTATTGGTTTGAGAGAGCAACTTTTCCGATAGTGATATGGCCGCTTGTCGGTTTTAAGATATGGCATAAGGATGCAAGAGACGGCAAACAAGCAGAAGCGCATGACTCTGAAAACTCTTCACGAGATGTTGAACGGGATGAGCGTGGAACTTACAGAGAAGGTTCATCTGCTGTTCATGGCCAACTATATCGACTACTCAGACTATGAATTTCGTGATGAGAATCAGGTGGAGGGCTATTGCTGGTGCTACAGAGACCTCTTTGAGCTGAAAACGAAGGAGTCACAGGAAATCGTGAACAGTCAACTCATCGAGTTCTTGGACGAGTGGCGGCAGGATGCTCCCTCTCTCTATCGGAAGGCAAAGGATGATATCTGCTATTGGATTACCGGCGAGTGGTATAGCTTCGAATCTCCCATGCAGAAGGAGATAGAATCGGCTTATCAAACAGCATTGAAGAAGAAAGATGATATAGCTATTGCTTTAGCCTTGTCGCCATTTGCTCGGAAAACGGCAGAACTGGTGAATAGCGGAGCATACGAAGCTGCTGCTGGTAGCTGCTATACCATCTTCAGATGTCTGGCCAAGACATGCAAGGAGCACGAAGACTGGTTCTTGCGTCCCGATGGTGGCAAGCGTCACCCCTGCGGGGATGCCGAGCGTGCTGGCTTTACAGGTTATGGTGATACCTACACGAAACTGGCGATATTCAC
>Ga0310695_10002669_pt1 | contig 36971 bp, 29 predicted proteins | sample RumenRJG_04DNA_FD_203882 | JGI IMG/M metagenome (GOLD analysis project Ga0310695, IMG submission 203882) | Bovine rumen microbial communities from Lethbridge, Alberta, Canada - RJG_04 (v2) (version 2) | ecosystem: Host-associated > Mammals > Digestive system > Stomach > Rumen | place: Canada...
CATAACTTCCTGTTTTTTCTTGTCCAAATATCTCACCTTTTAATTATATGGGACAAAATCCCTTACGAATTCCTTGGACAAAATCGCTTACGAATTAGTCGAGGGACGCACAAAGAAAGATTCACCTTGTTAAATCAATTTTCTTGTGCTATACTTGATGAATGGAACCATCTAAGGTAAAGACTTTTGGCATACTTACAAGCGGGGGGGATGCTCCCGGTCTTAATGCTGCAATCAGGGCTGTCTGCCGCACTGCCCGTACTCAGTATGGAATGAAGGCGATTGGAATCCGCAACGGATACAGGGGGCTTGTAAAAGGCGACATGGCTCCCCTTGAACAGGATGACTTGGTTGGTCTTTTGACCGTAGGCGGGACGATTCTTGGCACATCGCGAGAAAAACCTTTTAAGAATCCGGAGAAGGACGAGGAAACTGGTCTTTTGCCGGTAGAAGCAATAAAGAAGAATTACAAGAAATGGAAGCTGGATGCCCTGGTCTGCATTGGCGGGAACGGAACGAATACAACTGCCAGTATGCTTGCGGCGGAAGGGCTTAACGTGATTGGTCTTCCAAAAACAATAGACAACGACATTGTTCACACGGACATGACTTTTGGCTTTCACACAGCGCTCGACGTTGCAACTGATGCCATTGATCGCATTCACACAACCGCTCACAGCCACAGCAGAATCATGGTGATTGAAGTTATGGGCCACAAGGCTGGTTGGCTGGGGCTTTACTCGGGAATTGCAGGCGGCGGAGACGTTATCTTGATTCCTGAAATTCCTTATGACATTTCCTGCGTTGCAAAGAAGGTTGAAGAAAGGCGCGATGCAGGAAGAAACTTTTCTATTATAGTAGTTGCCGAAGGTGCAAAGAGCCGCGAAGAGTCGCTTTTGGACAAAAAGGCTTTTAAGAAGGCAAGGGCTGCCATGCCATATTCAATTGCCTACCGGGTTGCGCATGAACTGGAAAATGCTACCGGTTTGGAAAGCCGCGTTACGGTTCTGGGCTATTTGCAGAGGGGCGGAACTCCAAGCTCTTACGACAGGGTTCTTGCCACTAGGTTTGGAACAGAAGCCGCTCATTTTTTGGCTGAAGGTGATTTTGGAAAGCTTGTTGCCCTGCAGAACGGTCAGATTGTCGGTGTTCCATTGGAAGAAATTGCAGGCCGCGTAAAGAACATTCCTGTTGACCATCCGATGATAAAAACTGCGCGTGAACTTGGAACATGTTTGGGGGACTAGAGTGGGAAACTTTAACTGTCACTTTTGCCACATTTGCGATGGATACGGCTGCATTGGCGAGATGCCCGGAATGGGTGGGCCTTTTCTTAGCCGCAATTTTATTGCCAACTGTTCAGACTGGAATGATTTTGCAAAAGACCTGGAGTCTTCTTCCCAGAGGATGGAAGCTGCCAAGGAGAAGGCTTCTTCTGTAAAGATTCGTCTTGCTCCAATGACCGGTGCCGTGGAAAACGTTGGCTATGATGAAGAGGAACCTTTCTACTATGACTTGATTTCTGCCTGCCACAAGGCGGGAGTTCTGCTTGGAATTGGAGACGGTGTTCCTGACTGCAAACTTTTGTATGGTATTGATGCCGTTAAAAAAGTTGGCTCCAAGGCTGCCGTCTTTATAAAGCCCTATCCCGACGAAAAGATTTTTGAGCGCATTGAATGGGCGCGTCCTGTTGCCGAGTACTGCGGAATAGACATTGACTCTTCAAACATTGCAACCATGCGTAACCTTGTTCACTTGGAGAGAAAGACCCCATCCCAGCTTTTTGCGGTAAAGAAAGAACTGAATTCCAAGGGCATTCCTTTTGTAATAAAGGGGATTTTTCTTGAAGAAGACGTGGAGATGGTAAAGGAAGTAAAGCCCGACGTTGTTTTTATTTCCAACCACGGGGGCAGGGTGGAAACCCGCGAAGGAAGCACGGCTGCTTTCCTAAAGGAACATTCATCCGTTCTAAAAGGCAATTGCGGTGAGCTTTGGGTTGACGGAGGAATACGCACTTACAGCCATCTTCTTGCCGCTTCGGAACTTGGCGCAACAAGCGTTCTTGTTGGAAGACCCTTTGCAAGTGCCTTGTGCCGCGCAGGAGAAAAGGGTGTCGCAGAACTGTTTGCAACTCTTCGGGGAGTCTAAGCATAGAGATCTGTTCCTTATCATGGAAATCTGTTTTGGGCGCAACGGGAAGCGAAATATGGCTGAAAATCCATTTGCGCGGAGCGAACGAAGTGAGCGAAAGTCCTATTACCGCGTACCATGGATTTTCAAACAGATTTCGCTGGTAGTGGAGCCCAAAACAGATTTCCATGTGTATGCAAGCCCTTTTCTTTGACTTTTGCAAACTAAATTATTATATTCTATATGGAGACGAGATAATTGCAAAGATGCGGAGGTGCCTATGGCCAGTATCCAGGTGAATGAAGGAACTTTTGAAAGCGAAGTGTTAAAGAGCGAAATTCCTGTCCTTGTTGACTTTTGGGCTCCATGGTGCGGTCCCTGCCAGATGATGGGGCCAGTCGTGGAAGAAGTTAGCGGACAGGCAGATGGCAAATTCAAGGTCTGCAAAGTGAATGTTGACGAAAACCCCAATCTTGCCCAGCAGTATGCAGTTATGAGCATTCCTAACTTTATCGTCTTCAAGGGTGGTAAGGCTGTCTCCCAGGCTGTTGGTGCCATCTCAAAAGACAGGCTCATTGAGCTTGCCAACGCATAGGCCGGGTAGTAAAGATGAGGGAACTGTGCCTGCGCTGTTTTCGACCAATATCAAACTGCTATTGCCGCTACGCAAGTGATGTAGACTGTGGCATAAAGTTTGTCTTTCTTATGCACCCCAAAGAGGCCAAAAGGCAGCGTACAGGTACAGGACGTCTTGCATCAATCTGTCTTCCCGGAAGCGAAATAATCATGGGTATAGACTTTACCCAGAACGAGCGCCTTAATTCCCTCTTGAATGACGAGCGCTACTTTCCCATGCTCATGTATCCCGGAGAAGATGCATGGAACTGTGGCCGCCAAGGATTCAAGGAGGCCGTCGGCAACAAGCAGCCCCTTGTAATCATAATAGACTCCACTTGGTTCTGCTCCAAAAAGATGATACGCCTTAGCAAGAACCTCCACAAGCTTCCAAAGCTTTCGTTTAAGGGCAGCTACAAAAGCATCTTTACTTTTAAGAAGGAACCCTACGACTATTGCGTTAGCACAATCGAGTCATGCTACTACATAATCAAGGAACTCCAGTCATGCTCCCTTGCCAAAGCCGAATGTTCCCCAGAACCTCTTATGTACATCTTCCGAAAGATGATAGAATTCCAGCTTTCAAAAGAAAATGAGCGCATAGAAAGCGGCCTCCCCGGAAGCCATGCCTACGACTGGAAGTACACCCGCAAAAAAGAAATCCCCAATCTAAAAGCCGAAGCTGCCAGCCCCAAGTCTGAATCTTAGCAAAGTGTCATTATCTGGCTCGCTAGAAACTTCGTCGCGAAAAACATTTGCACAGCAAATCTCCGCGCTGCCAAGCCGCCATCCATGGCTCTATATTGCCTGGCAAGAAACAAAAACGGGGTCCAAGGGTACTCCCTTGAAAAGAGTTTTTAATAAACACTCTCCTATATTCCATTTGCATAGCCCGGCGTGGGGGAAGCCACAGCCCAAGACTCCTTGCCGTTTTTTAACAGGGCATCCTTATCCTGCCTTACCGCTTCCAAAAGTGCCTTTGTGTTCTTGCGGCAAATAGACTTTGTGGTGGCACTCTTAGTCCAGCTGCCGCAAAAAGCACTTTCCTCCGTAGCAACGCCTGTTCCGTCGCTTTGCTGCCAAACGCCGCTTGCTTCTATAGCCCCCAGCCATTCCTTTGTCCCAGTCTTCCATTCCGTGCGCTTACCCGAACTTGATTCCGCCACAAATAAAACCGCATCCAGAATACTTGAGTCCGCTGAATTCTGCACTACAATTGCATCGCTTGCCTTTGTTACGCTTGACTCGTTTTTTGTCCACAAGTCCAGTGCCGTGTTTGAACTGTCGGGCGACTTGCTAAGCGAAAGCTTTCCTTCTTCGTCGTCATTCATACCGCTGTAGCTTTCGTTCCTGCAAAGGTGAACCGTAACGTATTCCCCGGCCTTAACTTCCACCGGGGGAAATTTGTAGACGCTTGCTTCCCTAGTCTTTGTGCTGTAGTTTCCAGTGCAGACAAGCTCAAGCCCGCTAAGATTCCCATCCGTAAGAACAAGAAGCTCCGCATATTCCGCCCGCCAGCTGTTTTTTGCAGTCTTGGAATTTGCCACGTGCACTTCCGACAGGGCAATTCTTGGAACCCTGCCGTTGTAGCCCCAGAATGGAACCGTAATCGTAAGCGTGTTTCCTGCCCCGTCCTGGACTATTCCGCTAAAAGTGTATTCTGCGCCAGTCTGCATTGGAACCGGGCTTGTAAAGACAAGGCTTTTTCCTTCATCCTGTGAACTTGCCACAAGGCTCGTCTCTTCTCCGCTATCTTCCCGCCAAAAAAATGCCTCCTTGCAAGACACGCTCTTGTTAAAGCGCACAAGAAATGAGTCTTCCCCGGTAACAAAAAAATCCTCCGCCCTTGGGCAAGAAAAATCCCCCTCCAGCATGGAAAGCCCTTCCACCGAAGACTTGCAGCCCAGCGGCATAAAGCTTGCCAAAACCGCCAGCGTAAGAAAAGCCGCCGGTAAAACCGTCCTCAAAAAAAGCGATTTTAGTAAAAATGTTTTTAATTCAAAAGACTTCATGTAAACTCCTTTTTTTTTGCCTTCATATTTATATTCATCAAAAAAAAATCAAAATCCGACACATTTGCGCAAATTTTTTTATTTTTTTTGAATTTGGACGACGAACTGTTTGTTCTACCATACAACTTTTGGCTAACTCGACTGTAAGCTAAATATCGTCACCGGCCATCCGCCCTTCGCTAACGCTCATAGCCTGCGGCTACTTACGGGGCTCCTCGCCGGCGTAGGTTGCCTTGTTTGCGCATATATTCAGTAAAATCTTGATTTTAAGTTCAAAAATGAGTATTTTATAGAAGAAAATAATTTGCTAGACCAAAGAGGTAGATAAAATGGCTAAAAAAACTACACCCATGGCTTTGCTGTGCGGTTATCTTGGCGCGGGAAAGACCACGCTCTTGAATCAGATTCTTACCAACCAGAAGGGCTACAAGGTTGCCGTTATTGTTAACGACATTGGCGAAGTTAACGTAGATGCAAAACTCATTGCAGACGGAGCAAAGGTTACGGACACTTCCAGCATTGTTCCGCTTACAAACGGCTGCATTTGCTGCACCCTCAAGACAGACCTTGTTACCAATATAGAAAACCTTATAAAGAGCGGCAAATACGACTACATTCTTATTGAGGCAAGCGGTGTTTGCGAACCAATGCCTATTGCCCAATCCTTGATGCAGGTTTCAAACGGAAACTTGGACAACGTAATTGGCGTTGTTGATGCAAAGCGCCTTGTTGATGAATTTGCAGGCGGCGACAGTCTTCTTAAAAAGGACATGGACGAAGAAAACATTGAATCCCTCCTTGTCCAGCAGATTGAATTCTGTTCAACCCTGGTAATCAACAAGAAGGACTTGGTTACAGAAGATGAATTCAAAAAGGTGCGCGCCGTTATTAATGCTATTCATCCCGGCGTAAAGGTTATAGAAACAGACCACGGCAAGGCGGACATTGCAGACATGCTTGCAACCGGAAGCTTTGACTTTGAAACCGTCTACGCAAGTGCAGGCTGGTGCCAGAAGCTTGAGGAAGAAGAAGACGATGATGACGACGACGATGACCATGATGAGCATGACCACGACCATGATGAACACGAGCACGGCCACCACCACGATGACGACCATGACCATGACGAGCACGATGAACACGGCCACCACCATCACCACCACGAGCACAAGCACGACGGAGATTCTGGTGCAGACGAAGACGAATACGGAATTGCAACCTTTGTCTACTACCGCCGTAAGCCCTTCAACCGCCAGAAGCTTGACAGCTTTGCAGACAAATGGCCGCGCAACATCATCCGCTGCAAGGGGCTTATGTGGTTTGACGACGAACCGGACATGGCATGGGTGTTCGAGACAAGCGGCCGCCAGATTCAGGCAGGCTATTCAGGCCAGTGGATTGCCGCATGTCCGCCAGCAGAACAGAAGAAAATCCTTGCAGAAAATCCCCGCATCAAAGACGAGTGGGACGAAAATGTTGGCGACCGCATGATTAAGCTTTGCGTAATCGGCCAGAACATGGACAAAAAGGCAATTACAGAAGCTTTGGACGGCTGCCTGGCATAGTCACTAAGGACTCTGCGCCATATTTGCAACAGGCTTGCATTTTCTTTGGCGCAGAAGTCCCCGGTGTTTTTTTAACTGTCATTTTTTTACTGTCATTCCGAACGCTACGCCACGACCATACGCACTTACTTTGGTCGTGTGTTTCGGAATCTATGAATCTATATGCCTAAATATATGGCCTTTGAAATTGCCTAAGACGCAAACAGGAGAGGTGTTTTATTATGGAATACAAAATCAAGGTAAATGTAAGCGAAGAGGACTATAAGAAATTCTGCTATGACCATAGATTACATAAGCCAGGAACGATAGTGCTTTTAATTTTTATTGTTTTACAAATTGCCTTCATGACTTTTATTTCTCTCCTGGGGTTTGGGCGGACTGGAAAAATATCTGAGTTCTTCTTCGTAATAATACTTCTTCTCTTTTACGTATTCATGGTTTTTGTCCGTTGGCCACGAACTCTTTCCAAAATCTACAAATCAGACAAACTCTTGCAGGACGAGAGTGAATTAACCCTTACCGAAAGCGGCATTACCGGGTCTTCTGAACTCGGTTCAGCTTCTTTAACTACGGAATACTTTCAGAAAGTCTTTTTTGGAAAAAGCGTAATCGCAATTTACTCTGCCCTCAACAAAGCAATCTTAATTCCCCGCCACTGTTTTTCTTCAAAAGAAGAAGAGGCGCAGGTTGAAAGCTTCATAAAAGAACATTACGTTAAGGGCAAGAAATAGGTAAAAGCCCATCACCACTATTTGCTCTCCTCATACCTGTACGCGGTAGTAAAAAGCCCTCCTGCTGTATAGCCGATTCTGGATAATTTTAAATTGCCTTGACTTTAGGACAAAACTGCTTTAAAATTGCCCTGTCTTTGAGGTAGAAAATGAGTGAAAATGCCCTGACTTTAGGATTTAACCGGAAAATTGACGCTGAGCTAAAAAAATGGAAGGCCTCTGCCAACAGAAAACCCCTTGTCCTGAGGGGAGCGCGTCAGGTGGGGAAAACGACCGCCGTAAAAAGATTTGCCGCAAACTTTGAGACTTTCATCTATTTGAATATGGACGTGGCCGGTGATAAAAGTCTTTTTGAAAATAACTTGGGAATAAAGGAACTTTTCCAGATGATTTGCTTCGAGAAAAACATCTCGCCAAAGGGGGAGACGCTTCTTTTCATCGATGAGATCCAAAACTGCCCCAATGCGGTTGCCATGATGCGTTATTTTTTTGAGGAAATGCCGGAGCTTTTTGTAATCAGCGCGGGTTCGCTCTTGGAAATAATGATGGACATGCACAAAATCAGTTTTCCAGTTGGGCGTGTTGAATACCGCTACATGTTTCCCCTCTGCTTTGAGGAATTTCTTGATGCCATGGGAGAAAATCAGGCACTTGAATATTACCGCCAGACTCCGCCTCCTGCCTTTGCCCACAAAAAGCTTTCGGAACTTTTCCGCCTTTACACTTTTGTAGGTGGAATGCCTGAAGCACTTTCCCGCTACAAGACGACAGGTGATTTTTTAGAAGTTGCCGCGGTTTACGAGAACCTCTTTTTATCTTTCAAGGATGACGTGACTAAATATGCCAAGAACACGGGCGAGACCAACATCATTCGCCATGTAATTGAAACCTCTCCTGCGGAAACAGGCAAAAGGATTACATTTGAAAAATTCGGAAACTCCGGCTACAAGTCGAAGGAAATAGGAAATGCCCTGCGGACACTTGAACGAGCGATGATTTTGTACCTGCGATATCCCGTAACAGATTATTCGCTTCCCTTCATACCGGATTTGAAATTGAAGCCCCGGCTCCAGTTTTTGGACTCAGGCCTTTTGAATCACGCCCTTGGAATTACGGGATTTTATTTTAAGGAAGATTCTTTGAGCAGCATATACAAGGGAATACTTGCCGAGCAGATTGTGGCTCAGGAACTTCTTTCGCAGACCTGCATGAGACTTGAAAAGCCCTTGTTCTGGGTAAGGGAGAAAAAACAGTCGAACGCGGAGCTTGATTTTCTTATCGTAAAAAATACAGATCTTGTGCCGCTTGAAGTGAAAAGCGGAAAGACCGGAACCTTGCGCTCCCTCCATTCTTATATAGAAAACTCCGGCGCTAATCTTGCAGTGAGACTTTATGACGGTGAATATTCGGTGGAACATGCCTCAACTCCCATGCAGAAAAAGCCCTACACGCTTTTGAATCTGCCACTCTACCTTGCCGGAAGAGTCCTGGACTTCTTATAGGGACATAGCAGCCCCCGGCGCGGCAGGGATTGGAGGGGCGGCAGGGTTGCTTGCAACCCGTTGCCGTTGCGCCAGCAATGGAGCGGGTAGGGACCCGCGGAACCCCGCAAAGCCCCTTCAAAAATAGGTAAGTGTTCTTTTTGAGGCGCATTTGTTCTGCATAAAAAAGTGCCGCAAAAAAATAAAAAAAATTACTGGTACCACCTTACGTAGTCCACTTCCATTTGGCAAGATTCTAAATCTTTTGGTATGCTTCCCCCAAGGCTTCCACCCATTGCAAGGTTGATGATTATGTAGAAGTCTTTGTCAAATGGCCAGCTGTTTTCGCTCTTTTGCTCATCGCGGGGATTTTTGTATTCGCTGTAGGGCTTTCCGTCGCAGTACCATGTGATTGCATCTTCTGTCCAGAGCACTCCGTATGTATGCCATTTTTTTTCAATGTTTTCTACTATTATATACTCGCTTTTTACAGGGCTGCCACCGTAACCTGCCTTGCAGTGGGCAGTTCCGTAGGTTTTGTCTTGCCAAGTGCTTGCGGCGTGTTCCATAACGTCTATTTCGCCAGAGCGTGGCCACTGACCGTATTCGTTTTTGTCGCTCATCATCCAGAGGGCGGGCCAAGAGCCTTTGCGATCTGGAACCTTTGCCCTAAATTCTATGTAGCCGTAGGTAAAGGCCTTTTTCCAGCGAGAGATTAGCCTTGCGCTAGTCCACTTGCCTTTTGCATCTTTTTGCGCAACAATTTTTAGGCTGCCCTTGCTTACGTAGGAGTTTGCCCTTTCCTTGGTGTAGTTCTGCACTTCCGAATTTCCCCAGCCGTGAGCGCCTTCGTTCCAGTCCCAGTTTTCCTCGTTGGGGCAGTTGCTTTCCCCGTCGAATTCATCGCTCCAGACAAGCTTCATGTCTTTTACAAAATCCGGGGAGCTTGCCTCTTGCCTGCAGGAAAAAAACAAAGCCTGCATTAAGACCGCCGTCAAAACCCAAAAATTAGTCCTTACCATAAAATCTCCATGGAAAAAATAATCTCTTCCATTATATCACGCTTTTTTTATAAATGCTTTTTTTCTTGGAGCGTATTTTTAAGCAGATTATCGGGTCGTGGTTCGACTACGCTCACCAACCGACAGATAATGACCCCGTTTGTGCCAAGAATTGGGGTTCTTATGCAAAGCAGCCGGGAATCAGGTTTGGGCGCAACGGGAAGAAAAATCTGGATGAAAATCCATTTGCGCGGAGCGAACGAAGTGAGCGGAAGTCTTATTACCGCCGCACGTGGTTGTTGCAAACAACCCACTGGATTCTTCAGCCAGGTTTTTCTGGTAGTGGAGCCCAAAACTGATTCCCGTGTTAGCGCCGTTCTCTCTTGCAACTTTTGCAAAAACCCTCTATATTTGGAAAAAAAAATTGAGGAGAGTTTATGACCCAGACCATTATGCAAATAATAGAAAAATATCCCGCCATAGGTTTTGTCCTTAACGGCTTAATTTTTATTCTTCTTCCGGCGATCTTGGTTGTGGGTTTGGTAAAAAGCATAAGGCGCAAAAGCAAAAAGGGAATAATCGTTTTTTCCTGCCTTAATTTATGCTTCATACTTTTTGTCTTGTATTTGATATATTCCATTTACTTAACGTTCTGTGCTATAAAAATGTTCAACCAGGAAAGCAGGCTTGAGTCTGAGCGCATCCACAATTATAAAGTTCAGGAAATTGAAAGTAGTGAAGTGGCAGAAGATTTGGAAAAAGGCGACTTTCCAATTGTAAAGGTGAACGAAGGGCTTGTAATAGGCGGTGAATACGACAAGGCATTCAAGTTTTACAACAAGCAGGATTATAAAATAGCAGCCTTTGTCTTTTATATTGACGGTTTTGAAGTTTATGTAGAGTCTGATTTTCTTCCGGGGCATTTTTATGAAATCAATTTTGAAAATATCCAAAAAAGTTATACAATAAAAGATGTAGGCGTCTTTTACAGAAAGGGCGATGGGGAAAAATCAGAAGTATGGACAGACCAAATGGAAGACAGGATAAACAGCCTGTTTGTAAAAAAATGAATGCGCTTGTAATTAACTGTAGCCCTGTAAAAAATGGGGCAACGGCAGAAATGGTGAATCTTGTTGCCGAATGCATACAGGAAAAGTATTCCGTAAAGAAAGTCTGCATTGGAGACTACAAGGTTGAATTTTGCAAAGGCTGCAGAAGCTGCCACAAAAACGCCAAATGTTCAAACTTTGATGACGACTTTAACAGTCTTGTTTTGGAATTTGAAAAGGCGGATGTGATAGTTTCTTGTGCACCTTCTTACTGGGCAGATGTTCCCGGACAGTACAAGGCTTTTATAGACCGCTGGACTCCTTGGTGCAATACCCATGAACCCCATGCAAAGCTGTCTGGCGGCAAAAAAGGCTATTCCATGGTCTTACGCACAGGTCCCGGCATGCAGGAATGTGAGCGCCTAATCCAAACAATAGAGCACTTCTACGGCCACCTGGAAATTGAATCCACGGACCGCATTGGCTTTACCTCCGTAGAAAACAAAAACGACCTCTTGGCGCACAAAAGCGAAATTGAAGCCTTCTGTAGCAGAATATAGGCATAGGCCAGTGTTGAATTGAATCTTAGCGACTTACTCGATTTCAGCCTACGCCCGATTGGAGGGGCGCGAAGCGTTGCCGTGGTGAGCTCCCTGAGCGTAGTCGAAGGGGCGAACCTCGGCAATGGAGCGGGAAGGGACCCGCGGAACCCCATAAAGCGGGGATTGCATGGAGTTTGACCGGTCACGGAGTGCCGGGCACAGTTAAAATTGGCCTGCCGTCCAAATTTCAAAAATAATCTGAATTCTATTGACTTTACTTGCCGGAATGTATATATTTACACTTAGTTACCGATTGTTCGGTAACAATACGCGCCATGGCAGAGAATACAAAAGAAAGGATAATAAGCGCGGTGTTTTCATTCTACCGCGACGGAAAAATAAAGAAAATTTCTCTTTCCAAGATTGCCGCAGAGGTTGGCATTAGCAAGGCTGCCATTTTCCGCCATTTTGCAAACCGCGAGGAACTGGAGGAGACTCTTTTGCAGACCGTCTACGACCGCTTTGCCTCTCTGGTGACTGCCGTTCAGGGTATGCTTGGCCGGGGTGACTCTTCCGCTGTCCTGCCCTTTATAATAGAGACTCTTTGCCGCCACACTGAATACATAAACTACTTGCGCTCAACTTCGCCCGATTTTTCGCTGGACACTTTTGTGCTTGAAGGAAAGAAGCGTGGGGTGCGCATGTTTGACTCTGTATTTGCCCCCGACGGCTCTGTTCAGAACAAGCGCTTTTACTATACCGCGGTTTTTGTCTGCGTGGAACTGCTGGAATTTGTTTACATCTGGAATTTTTACCGGGAAGAAAGCAATGACGTGGCCTATTATTCCAAGCGGTCTGCGGAATTTATCCACAGCGGTCTTGGCAGGGCTGGCTTTCTTCTTTCCGACGGCCGGATGCAAAGTCTTGAGCAGGGCTGTCTTGCCTGCGTTATGAATGCAAGGGGCGTGGACGCTAAGCTTGCGGCGGTTTCTGCGGTGGTTGCAAAAAAAGGCTATGCGGAGCTTACCATGGATTCCATTGCGGCGGAACTGGGCATGGCAAAAAGTTCTTTCTATTCTATATATAAGAACAAGGAAGACATGATTCTTTCGCTTCTTGAAAGTGAGTTTTCTGAATTCGGAAGGATTCTTGCCCTTGCGCTAAGGGATGCCGTGACTTTTGACGAATGCATTTTTTCGATTGTTTGCACCACGACCATTTATTTTTTCAAGCGCAGTGAAATTCTTGAGGCCTGCAAGTGGATTGAATTCCAGCGAGTTGACGGTAATGATGGGGACAACAGGCTTTGCGAGATTTTTAATTCGCCTGAGCATGTTTCCTTTAAGAAGATTCTCTTTGCAAAGAAGGATTCTTTTGAGTTCCCGGAGCATCTTAGCGAGTCCCACAAGGAGCTTGCCCGCGATCTTATACTGAGCACTGCATTCGGGGAGCCTTTGATGTTTCTTGCCCACGGAATCAGGCACGGTTTTCCCCTGGAATTTTATTCGGAGATTGTGCGCGCAATTTACAAAATGCTTATGAGCGGAGTTGTAAGTTACACGAAAGACGGAAATATATTCAGTTATGGTAAAAAGGAGGAATTCTGATGAATTCTTTATTTAATAAAATGACGAAATCTTTTGCCCCGGCAGTTCTGGCCCTTGGCTTGGCAGCGCAGCTTGTGCTTTCGCCCAATGCCTTTGCGGAAGATGGCGGGCAAAAAACGGTGACGCTTACGGTTGAAAAGGCCGTTGACTACGCAAAGAAAAACAGCCGTGCGCTAAAGAGTGCGGACATAGACCTGGACATAAAGAGAAGGGCTTCTGCATATTCCTGGAACGTGCTTTTTCCAGACGTTACCGTCAGCGGTACTATGAGCCGTGCAAACAGCGTGGAATCTTCCATTAAGCAGGCGAATGCAATGGCCCCGCTGATGAATGCAATGGGAGTTCCCTTTGAGGAAAAGAAGGAAACGGAGAGCATGCACTGGACTGCGGTGGGCAACGTAACGGCAAGCCTTAACCTTAGCCTGGCCTACGTAAATTCCATTAGGGCTGCTAAGGCGGACTACGAGGCTGGTAAGATAAGCTGGGAAAAGAGCCAGAAGGAAACCCTTGCCAACGTAAAGAAGCTTTTTTACGGTCTTCTTCTTGCCCAGGAAAACCTTAACCTTCAGAAGCGCAGTCTTGAAAACGCAAGGCAGAGAAGCGCTCAGGCAGCAGCCAACTTTAGGAATGGACGCATACCGGAGCTTGCCCTTTTGCAGGCACAGGTAACTTACCAGAACATGGTTCCTGAGGTTGAGCAGGCGGAGTTGCAGTTTAAGCAGCAGAAGAATATGTTTGCTTTTTTGCTTGGAATGCCTGTTGGAACGGAGATTGTCTTGGACGGCAGCATAGATCCTGAATACGTTGACCTTAACGCTGATGACCTTATGAAAAAATATCTTGAAGACAGCTTGGACTACAAGTCTTTGCAGGCAACCCTCAACACAATGAACTTGCAGTTGGGCGCTGCAAACATGGCGGCTTTTACACCGGCACTTGCACTAAGCTACAGCTACCAGCCGGTTCTTCCCGATGCGCTTGATGCCGACTGGGGAGACAAGGACGCTTGGGTGGACAACGGTTCTTTTAGCGTTACCCTCGCTTGGAAGCTTTCAGACATGCTTCCCTGGTCAAAGAACAGGCAGCAGGCTAAGGACTTAAAGGCAAACATACAGAAGCTTGAGCTTAGCCTTCAGGATGTCCGCGAGAACCAGAGGATGAAGATTCAGGAGGCCGTGGACAACCTAAAGATGTGCCGCGAGCAGATTCAGTCCATGCAGAGGAACGTAACCCTTGCGCAGCGTTCCTACAACATGAGCGCAACCGCCTACATGAACGGTACCCGCGAGCTTTTGGACCTGCGTGATGCAGAAAACCAGCTGAACCAGGCAAAACTTGGCCTTGCAAACCAGAAGTTCAACTACATAAGTTCACTTTTGGATTTGGAAACCCTGCTTGGCATTGAACTAAAAAAATAGATAGATTAAGGAGTTTTTTATGAATAGAACAATTTCACAGGCGGCGCGTGCATCTTTTGTGCTTACATCCGCTTTGCTTTTTACAATCGCTTTTTCCGGCTGTTCCAAGAAGGAATCCGATGCAAAGAAAGAAGAAGAGGAAACGGTATTTGCCGTAAACGTAAGCAAGGTAGGTCAGGGCAATCTTGATGAATACCTTGAATTTGGCGGAGACGTGTCATCTTCTTCATCCGTAAGCGTAATGCCGGACATGGCAGGAAAAATTTCCCGCATCCTGGTAAGCGTTGGCGATTCTGTTGCCAAGAATCAGGTTATTGCTTATGTAGACGCAAGCACACCCGGTATGTACTACAGCCAGAGCCCTGTCCGATCACCAATCAGCGGAATTGTAACTTCCTTTACGCCAAACGTTGGTTCTCAGGTTTCTCCTGCAATGGCTGTTGCAACCGTAAGCCAGACGGACAATCTGGAAATAAAGATAAGCGTTGCAGAGCGCTTTGTTAGCCGCATCAAGATGGACCAGAACGCATTTATTTCTTTTAACGCATATCCCGGAGTTGAATTTACCGCAAAGGTCGTGGAGATAAGCCCGGTTTTGGATACTTCCACCCGCACAATGAACGCAAAGCTCCGCCTTTCACCAAACGACGACAGGATCCACGTTGGTATGTATGGCCGCGTAAAGCTCATAACCGACAGCGTAAACAATGCAATCGTTGTTCCGCTTGGCGCAATCGTTCAGCGTGACGGCAAGCCCTACATCTTTGTGGTTAGTTCCCAGAAGACGGAGAGTGAACCTGCCCGCGTAAAGCTTCAGAGCGTTTCTGAAGGAATTACCGTTGACAACAAGACGGAAATCACCAACGGAATTTCTGCCGGTGACATGATTGTTGTAAAGGGACAGTCACTTTTGAATGACGGTTCTGCCGTAAACATTGTTTCTGTTTCGGAATAGTCTGAATATATGAATATAATATAGAAGGAATAAAATATGACTTTATCAGAAAGAGCGGTTCATAAACCTGTAACAACCCTGCTGATTTTTTTTGTTCTTATTGCGCTGGGAATTTTCTGTACGTTGAACCTGCCAATGGACATGTACCCAAACATGGATCTTCCCTACATGATTGTATATACCACTTACAACAATGCAGGTCCTGAGGAAGTTGAACAGAGCGTTACTCGTACGCTGGAATCTTCACTTTCGGGTCTTGGCGGATTAAAGAAGATGCAGTCCCAGTCCTCCACTGGACTAAGCCTTATCATCCTTGAATTCAACTACGGAACTAACCTTGATACGTCCGCAAACGAGATTCGAGACAAGATAGATATTGTGCGTTCATACCTCCCTGATGACGCTTCAACACCGCTTACAATTCAAATGGATCCTTCCATGATGCCAATAAAGGTTCTTGCGGTAAAGGGAAACCGTACTCCAGAGGAACTCCGCGATTATGCGGAAGACGTTATTCAGCCGCGTCTTGAGCAGCTGGACGGAATTGCAAGTGCAAACGTTACCGGTGGTAGGGAAGAGTCAATCAACGTAGACATTCCCCGCGACCGCCTTGAAGCATACAGCCTTAGCGTAAGCCAGGTTGCCCAGATGATTGGTGCCCAGAATATTCAGAGTTCCGGCGGTAAGATTACAAGCGGAGACTTGAATTACACAATAAAGACAAACGGAAAGTATCAGAGCATAGAGGACTTGCGCAACACGGTAATTTCCTACAAGATGGCCGCTTCCGACGGAATGAATGCACCTGAGCTTAAGACGATCCTTCTCCGCGACATTGCAGACATCTATGACGGTTACAAGGACGTTTCAACCCTTGCTTATCTTGACGGTGAACCTTGTGTTCTTATCATGCTGCAGAAGCAGAGCGGCAAAAACTCTGTTCAGGCTGCAAGAAGGGTAGACAAGGCAATTCCTACAATAAAGGCTGCCCTTCCTACGGACATAGAAATTGTAGAAGTATACGATACTACCGATGCAATCGAACAGACCATCGGCGAAGTTGTAAACTCTGTTATTGTTGGTGCAATCCTTGCTGTTTTGGTTCTTATTGTCTTCCTCCGCTCATTGAGGAGTACAATCATCATAGCCCTTGCAATTCCTGTTTCCGTAATGATAACTTTGTTTGCCATGTACTTTATGGACATTACGATTAACATGGTTTCTACAGCGGGTCTTTTGCTTGGTATAGGTATGCTTGTAGACAATTCCATAGTTGTTCTTGAAAACATATTCTCCTACAGGCAAAAGGGAACTAAGTCCAGTGTTGCTTCTGTCCTTGGTGCAAAGGAAATGATTACTTCTATTACGGCAAGTACCCTTACTTCCGTCTGTATCTTCCTTCCTATGCTTATGTTCAAGAAGATGCTTGGAATTATGGGACAGATGTTCAACGACCTTGCTTGGACAATCATCTTCTCCCTCATGAGCTCTCTTATTGTTGCAATCGCACTTGTTCCTGCCCTTACGTCGCGCTTCATGCAGATTTCAATTCATGAATACAATACGGATAAGCCTTTGGACCGCTTTAACCGCTGGGCAGACAAATTCTTTGACAATCTGGACATAAGGTATTCGCACGGAGTAAAGCGTGTTCTTCGCCACAGAAAGCTTGTCATATTCAGCCTTATTGGTCTTTTTATAGTTTCTTTTGCTGTTATAAAAGTAGTTGGATTCATCTTTATGCCCGAACCAGCTTCCAACATGATTTCCATAGACTTTGCCCTGCCCAAAGGAACTCCCCTTGACGTTACGGAAAACACGATTCTTTCCATGCAGGCAATGGCAAGTCAGGAGCTTAAGGGCGTAAAGTACACGATGGTTTCCGTCGGAGGCACGTCCTGGTTCTCATCAGGTTCAGAGACAAATGCCGGACGAATCGTATTCTCACTTTACCCTGTAGAAGAAAGGCAGCCCGGTTGGGATAACGAAAAAACTGCCAAGGAAAAGCTTAGGAAATACTTTACTATGTTCCCGGGAGCAGACTTGAGCTTCTCCAAGAATATGAACAGCGCAGGTTCTGGCGGAATGAGCATAGACATAAAGAGCGATGACCTTGAGCTTGTCCGTTCAACCGCTACCCAGATAGAAAAGCTTCTAAAGGAAAAGGCACAGGATTATGTTACGGAAGTTGCAAGCGATGTAGAAGACGGTCTTCCACAGGCGGAAATCATTGTTGACCGCGACCGCATGTACGAACTTGGACTGAACGTTTACGGAGTTGGAAGTGAAATTACAGCCGCAATCAACGGAACTACCGCAAGCCGCTACACCAAGAACGGAGACGACATAGACATTCTTGTGCGCATGAGTGAGCGTGACAAGACAAAACTTGCAGACCTTGACCAGATTACAGTTGTTAACAGCCAAGGGCAGCAGATTCCTTTGAGCAGCTTTGCCCACTATGAGCAGAACGAAGCCCCTGTTACAATCTTCCGCGAATCCCAGGCCCGTATTGCACACGTTACGGCTAAGCCTGCAAGCGGAAAGTCTCTGGACGTTATCCAGAAGGAAATCAACAAGCTGATTAGCGACAACATTCCTCAGGATGAAAATGTCCTTATAGCATTCTCCGGTGACTATGCAGACATGATGGAAGCTGTCTTTAAGTTTGGTGCAATCATCATCATGGCGGCATTCCTTGTATTCGTAGTAATGGCAAGCCAGTTTGAGTCTCTTATTGACCCCTTCATTGTTATTATGACAATTCCGCTTTCCTTCATCGGTGTGTTTACAATTTACCTTATTACGCAACAGCAGCTCAGCGTTATAACGATTATGGGTCTTCTGGTTCTTGTTGGTACAATCGTAAACAACGGTATTGTTCTTGTTGACTACACGAACCTTTTGCGAAAGAGGGGCTACAGCTTGGAGGACGCTTGTGTAGAAGCAGCCCGAAACCGTTTGCGCCCAATCCTTATGTCAACTCTTACGACCGTTATTTCTCTTGCACCTATGGCATTCTTCCCAGGTGAAGGTTCTGCGTCAATGCAGCCAATCTCGCTTACCGTATTCGGTGGTATGACATTCGGTTCATTGATGACACTCTTCCTTATGCCAACGGTTTACTACATCGTAAACAACCACCGCATAAAGAAGACTGCCAAGAAAGAAGCTAAGGCCCGTGCAAAGGCTTTGGCCGCCCGCAACGCCGCATTTGCAAGGGGAGAGAAAGTTAGCAGCTTAAAGAATCAGCAGGATCTTTTTGGTTCCGAGGAAAAGGAGTAGTGTATTATGGAAAAGAAAGTCCGCATAGAGATAATTTATTCACAGGCCTTGGACGAAGACTTCATCGCTGAATTCAGCAAGGCTGGAATCGTCCACAGGTATACAAAATTCAACAATGTTACCGGTGCCGGATTCAACAATCCGCATTTGGGTGACGACGTGTGGCCTCAGCTTAACATGATGTACCTTATTTTTTGTGGCGAAGACGAAGCAGAAAAAATCAAGGAAATTGTTTCTAGACTGCGCGAAAGTTATAAGACCGAAGGAATTGCGTGTTTCATAAGTTCCGCAGAAGAATTCTAAGGAAAGATTTTACAGGAGGTATTTATGGCTACGGAAAATAAAAGGTTAAAAAATTTCCTGACCCCGGTAAGGGTAATCTGGGGCTTGGTAGCTTTGGTTTTTGTGATTATGCTTTTCACAAGTTTTTTCATCGTGAATCCTGACGAGCAGTGCGTTATAACAAGGTTCGGCCGCTACTACGAAACACTTGGTCCTGGCCTTCACTACAAGCTGCCCTTTGGCGTGGACAAGAAATATGTTGTTCCGGGACCAAAGGCAATCCAGACCGAGCAGTTTGGTTTTGTTACGACTCATGGCGGACCTGTGAACCAGTACAAGAACGGTATTACAAATGAATCCACCATGCTTACCGGAGACCTTAACATTGTAGACGTTGAGTGGATTATCCAGTACCGCATTACAGACCCAAAGGCCTGGCTCTTTACGGTTCAGGAAAAAGAGCAGACCATACGCGACATAAGCCGCTCCGTGGTGAACACCCTTGTTGGTGACCGCGCAATTCTTGAGGTAATGAGCAACGAGCGTACTAACATAGAAAATCTTGCCGTTGAGCAGATGAACCTCCAGTACAAAAAGCTTGGAATAGGAATAGATGTTTCTGCCGTAAAGCTTCAGAACATTGTTCCTCCTGCCGGTGTACAGGATGCCTTTGAAGACGTAAACAAAGCTATTCAGGACATGAACCGCTACATCAACGAGGGCAAGGAACGCTACAATGCGGAAATCCCAAGGGCAAAGGGTGAAGCAGACCAGAAGGTTCAGGTTGCAGAAGGATATGCCGCTGAGCGTGTAAACAAGGCAAAGGGTGACGTTGCCCGCTTTAATTCAGTCTACGAGGAATACCGCAAGGCTCCGGCCGTTACCCGTGACCGTCTTTACCTTGAGACCATGGAAGAAATTTTTGCAGGTCAGGACAAGGAAAAGAAGCCTGCCCTCATCGACAGCGAATTGGAAAATATTTTGCCTGTCAAGAATCTTGGAAAAAACTAGGGGGAACAAATGAAGAAATCTTACATAGCAATAATTCTTGTTGTCTTGGCATTTTTTATTTTTCTTGCGGAAGGTCCTTTTTACGTTGTTGACGAAGGAAGCCAGACTGTTACAACCCGCATGGGAAGAATCGTAAACACCCATACCCAGGCAGGCCTTTACATGAAGGCACCCTTTATAGACAAGATTACAACATATCCTGCACGCATACTTTCCCTTGAAGGCGACAGCGAACGCATCCCTACAAAGGAAAACCAGTTCATCATAGTGGACACAACAAGCCGCTGGAGAATCAGCGATCCGGCTCTTTTCTACCAGTCATTTAAGACGCTTGAAGGTGCCTACATAAAGCTTAGCGACGTAATTGATTCTGCAACGCGCACAATCATTACCCGCAACCGCCTCAGCGAAATTGTTCGTTCAAGCAACATCATCAACGAAAAAACAGCTGCCCAGGATTCATCCCTTTCCGGAATTGCAGACGACGAGAGTGCAGAAATAGAAGCTTTGCTCAACGTTTCAAACCAGAACGAAAATGTTTCCAAAGGCCGCACAAGACTCTGCGACGAGATGACGGAAGAAGCCCGCAAGATGATGGGTGAATTTGGCATTGAGCTCATCGACATTGTTCCCCGCCAGATTAAGTATTCCGATGAACTTACGGAAAGCGTCTACAACCGTATGATAAAGGAACGCAACCAGGTTGCCCAGGCCTACCGCTCACTTGGCGAAGGTAAAAAAGCTGAATGGCTTGGTAAGCTGGAAAACGAAAAGCGCACCATAGAAAGCGAAGCCTACAAGGTAAGCGAAGAGACAAAGGGTAAGGCCGATGCAGAAGCTGCCGCAATCTACGCAGAAAGCTACAGCCGCGATCCCAAGTTCTACGAGTTCTGGAAAAGCCTTGAATCCTACAAGACTACCATGGGAACATTCGATACAACTTACAGTACCAAGCTTGACTACTTTAAGTATCTGTACAGTTCTAGCGGAAACCGCTAGAATAAGAATATGGAAAACGTATTCGAAAAAGACGGCTATGTCTACCTAAATACAGGCCTGTCTCCTGATGAATTTTCAAAAGCCCGCGGTGGAACCCGCATAGCAGAAAATGGTTCTCTTGCCATACAGACAAGTGCAGGCTGGGTTTTCTCCGCATGGCGCTTTGAAGAAACAGAAGAAGACGGCGGTCTTATTTTTGTAAAGGGAAGGGCCTTTTCCGGTCAGACGCTAAAGGATTACTTTTGCAATGACAGCTCCAATTCTTTTTCGGCAGTTTTTCCTTCCGTGGAATTTGCCAAGGCAAAGTCAGCGAGAGCCGCAGCCTTGGTTTGTTCAGTGATGGAGGCATCCGTAAACCAGAATGTCTCTTTGCCAAATTCCGGTGCAGGCGGAATCTTTATTTGTGACGATTTTACAAAGGTTGTTTTTTTTCCAGAGCAAATTTTCATACAGGCAGCCCTAAGGTTTGAATCTTCTGGCAAAGAAGCAGACTTTGGCCAGAACCGTGCCTTTTATGTACACCCAACCCTTGCAGGAACAAATGCCACCCGCTTTACGCAATCCGTAATTGCCTACAGGGCGCTTACCGGAGAATTCCCTTTTTCCGCCAAGACTCAGGACGAGCTTTCCCTTGACATGGCAGACAAAAACTTTGTTCCCCTGCGCAATAAGATTTGGGCTGTGGACGAACAGCTTGCGTCTTTTGTGGACAACTCTCTGTCAAGATCTCCAAGCATAAAGTCCAGGTCTAAGGTGGAAAAACTTGCTTCCCTAAGGCAAACGGCCCTTTCCGATCTTACAAGCGGAAGAACATCATCCCCCTTGGAACTTACGCCGCTATTTCCTGTTGCTTCACTTTACAGGGAACTGGGGCTTTCCAAAGACGGCTCTATTCCCCAAGATGGAAGGCTTCTTTCCGTAATAAGAAAGTCATCACTTTCCCCCGAAGATTTTGAGCTTGCCGTAAAAAAAGATACGGAAAAAAATGCCCGAGAAGTAAAGAGAAAAAGATTTTTGCGCAAATACAAAAAGCTTCTTGTTTCTCTTGCAGTAGCCTTTGTCTTTGCCCTTGCCGCAGCTTTTTCTGTGCGAAAATCCTATATGTCAAGGCCTACAACAAAGGGGCTGTCCGCTTTTCAGACCGTGGAAATCTTTTACAGCGCATACAACATGCTGGACTTGAACCAGGCGCGCTGCACTGTCCTAGGCAAACAGCCGGATTACCTTGTTGACGTAATAAGCCAGGTCTATGTTACAAACCAAACCCGCTCTGCCTACAGCCCTGCAAAAAAAGTAGTATCGCCTGCCGAGTGGATGAACTACAACAACAATGGCAATTACTACATGTTCGGTCTTACAGGATTTGCCGTGAATGAGCAAAAGATGGAACTCTTTGCAAAGCCTCCTCTAAGAAAAGAAAATCCCACCCCTATTTCAGAAGATTTGGGAAAGCGCATAAAGGAAGGAAACTTCACCGAATGCTACGCCACATATTTCCTTGTCTACCCGGAGTCCGACATGGGGGATCTAGGCGAAAGTGTTAATGAAAGGCTGCACATAGAAGAATACTGCGACAAAGTGCGCCTTGTCTTTAAGGATGAATGTTGGCGCATAGTGGAAATCTCCCAGAATAAGGAAAGTGAATTCTTCCAGGACAGCAAGGCCTTCTATGATGACTACAAGAATCTTTTTGACGCAAGCTCAAAGGACATCTTGCTTACCGCAAACGAGTTGCGCACAAAATACGGCTGGATTCCCGACAACAGCGAAATTCTTTCAGCTTCCCAGAAGATGAGGGAAGAATTCCATGCTGACGAATAAAAATGAACAAAAAACATTTTGACACATTTACATATTTTGTCATATTGACTATTGGGCAAAAAAAGGCTAAAATCAGTAAAAGTTCTTGAATTGATAAGCGAGGTAGCAATGGCAAATTACAATTTGGAAAAACAGCATGCAAAAGGCAAGCTTCATGCAATAGAGCGTATCAATGCCCTTTGCGATAAAGATTCTTTTTATGAAATTTACGAGGGTGCCCGCCATACCTGCACAAGCTTCGGAATGGACAAAAAAGACATTCCCTATGACGGCGTAATTACCGGCTTTGGAAAAATCAACGGCAAAAAGGTTGCTATCTATGCTCAGGATTTTACGGTTCAGGGCGGTTCTCTTGGAAAGGTTCACGGTCAGAAAATCGCAGAACTTATCAGCAAGGCAATTGAATCCCGCTGCCCTGTAATCGGCATAAATGATTCGGGTGGAGCACGCATTCAGGAAGGTGTTGACGCACTTTGCGGTTACGGTGACCTTTTCTATCAGAATGTCCGTGCAAGCGGAGCCGTTCCCCAGATTAGCATTATTGCAGGCCCATGTGCCGGTGGTGCCGTATATTCACCAGGAATTACAGACTTTATTTTTGCAGTGGACAAGATAAGCCAGATGTTCATCACAGGTCCAAAAGTCGTAAAGAGCGTAATGTTCATGGACATTTCCGCAGAAGACTTGGGCGGTGCTTCAATTCATTCACAGAAGAGCGGTGTTGCTCATTTCCGCTGCCAGTCAGAAAACGACTGCTACGAAAAAGTTCGCAAGCTTTTGGATTACATTCCACATTATTATGGCGAAGAAATACTTTCCCAGAAGTTCAAGTTCGATGAACGCAAGAAGGAAAAGCACATCGCAGAAATTCTTCCCGAACGCAGCACCCAGGGCTATGACATGAAGGAAGTAATAAACTGCGTTACGGACGATGACAGCTTCTTTGAAATTATGCCTGAGTTTGCCCAGAATGCGGTTGTCGGATTTGCCAAGGTGGAAGGAAAGTCTGTTGGTATTATAGGAAACAATCCTGCCGGTCTGGGCGGAATCCTTGACTGCGATTCATCTGACAAGATTGCGCGTTTTGTGCGCTACTGCGACAGCTACAACATTCCTTTGCTTACATTCGTTGACGTTCCGGGCTTTATCCCAGGTCCCCAGGAAGAGCAGAAGGGAATCATCCGCCACGGTGCAAAGGTAATTTATGCTTATGCAGAAGCCACCGTGCCAAAGGTAACGATTATTACCCGCAAGGCTTATGGCGGCGCATATATTGCAATGTGCTCAAAGCATCTTGGCGCAGACTTTGTTTATGCCTGGCCAAAAGCAGAGATTGCCGTTATGGGTGCAGAGGGCGCTCTTGGAATTTTGTATGCAAAAGAGATGCAGGATCCAAGCAAGGCTGAATTTGTTGCACAGAAGTCTCAGGAGTACAAAGAGACAATCATGACTCCTGCCGTTGCCGCCCAGCGCGACTACATCAGTGCAATAATCAATCCGGAGGAAACCCGCAAGCGCATAGTCGCAAGCCTTGATTTCCTCTGCGGTAAGAATCAGGTGAATGCCCCCGCAAAAAAGCACGGAAACATTCCTCTTTAATTTTTTTCGGAAGAATTGCTGGTTCTGAATTTTCTTCTTCTGGACCAGCTTTTATATGCTAACCCGCTTTCTGGAACAAGCAGCGCCATGGAGGGCGCGTTGTTTCTTTGCATAGAGTTCAGGTTAGTTTTCGCAGAAAACTAACTGGATAAAAATTGCACGGATGCAATTTTTATCCGCAATCGGGGGTAGGAATTATTTTGAATACTCCTACCCCCTTTTCTTTTAGTAATTTCCGCCAAACTCCGGGCCAAAGACCCAGCCGCGTACTATTTCTTCTTTTCCTTCTATTGGTGCGTCAATGTAATACCACTTTGAAGTCTTTCCGTTTATTGTCTGGCTTTCCGTACTGCATCCAACAAGGTCAAATAGGGTGTTTTCCTTTTGGCGTTTTCCCCTTGCCCTGTCTAGGTTGCCTATTACCTTTGATTTTACGGATGGCTGTGTATAGACCTTGATTTTTGCGCTGGAATTTCCTGTAAGGCAAATGAATATCATTTCCTGAGAATTTTCCACTTTTTCGTATTCAAAAGGAAAAGTCACTTTCTTTAGGCCTTTCAAGCTCACGTATCCCCATTCTGGAATTTGTGTGATTGCTGAATCGTTGCTTTTGTATTTTGCAAATATGACGGAACCTGGCTGCAACCTTAAAAAATCCCTGTTGTATGAATAGCTCGTGTCAAGATTCTTTAAAACCACAAGCTTGTTTTCCGGAACTTCATACCATTCTCCAGTTTTGACTTCATTAAAGCATATTGCTTCAACATCCTCCACAGGAAGTGCAAGAATTTGCTTCTCGCTCAATTTAAGGGCATCTGCTGAAATCCAGTTGTACTGGTGGCTCTTGTCTCCAGAGATGCGTACAAAATAACTTTGTTTTCCATTAAAGTTTATTTTTGCTGCAGTGCGGCTGTATGCTATTACTTTGCTCGCTGTTTTGTATCCCCACATTTCTCCGCCCAGGGCATTTATGTTGCAGTAGGCATAGATGTCTTTCTCGCCTGTCTGCTTGAATTCTGTAAGCAAAGGATTTGCGCCGTATGGAGAAAAGAAAGCTGATTTTTCAACTCCCTCAAAAAATCCGAACTGTCGTGTTGCGGAAAGAATCAAAGTGCCATTGATGTCAAGGTAAAGATTGTATTCATCTATATACTCTGCCTTTAAATCTTCAACTTTGTAGTATTCGGTTTTCTTTGAATCAATATACTCTATTTTGCATACGAAATCAAAATTCCCAACATTCATTCTTGCTTCTGCATCAAAGCCGGTCCGCCTATGGTTGCTGCGTGCTTCTCCCACGGAAACAGATTTTGAGTAGTCCAAGGATCTTAATTCATCTGCTTCCAGTTTTACAAACTTTGCATCCGCGACCTCTTCTGTAAATGCTGAATTCAAAAAAATGCAGCTTGCCAATAGTGCCGTAAGAAGAACTTTTCTTTTTTTCATATCTATCACTCCTATTATAAATAACAGGATGTGCTGCTAAAAGTTACTTTAACAGCACGTCCTGATTATAAACATTTATGCAATCAAAAAGCAGGCGCTTTGCCAGCTGCCATGTCTTTTAATTGTTCTTGGAAAAATCATAGCCCCTTATTCCTAGAATGTGGACACCAGGTGCATTCAAGTTTTCGATGCTTTTTGAATACACATCGTAGTATTCATTGTTTTCCATACCGTTTACAAAATGCATATATGAATACTCGTTCTTGCTACTCAAGCAATAAACCGTGTACTGCGGATTGTCCGTAGTGTATGTGAATTTTCCAGGAAGCCCAGTTGTTGCCCACATGGCGTTTGCAGCTGTGTAAAAATTTGTGGTCGCATCTTCCGAATTAACCGTACCTTTCGCAATCGCATTGTTCATTGCTGCAACAGCCTGTTCCTTTGTCATAGCTTCCCCTGTCATTAAAGTGTATTGCTCTGAAACAACGTTCAGAGCTGTTGTTGCCGCACAGGCAGATTCTCCAAACCTTTCGTGCTTCTTTGCACTTGCTTGCGGGCTTAGATTTTCTTGTCCCGGAATATGAACCCACGAGCCAATGTCCCTCTGATTGAATTTTGTGGCAACAGTCTCCAGTCCCCACAAGTCCACAAAGTTTACTGGGTCGCCTGCACAGTATGCATACCAGTTCATTCCGTCGCGGATAGGGTCGCTTGTTGTAAAGCGTGCAAATGCCGGTGCATAGTTCCTAAATCCATAGTCATAAAGGCCAAGGCTTGCATCGTACTGCTTTCCGGCATAGGCAAAGTCTGCTCCGGAAACAACCGCCGTCCTTGCATCTACATTCTTTTTTACACCATTTGTGTTGCTTGCAAAATAGGGAGTTCCGTCTGCGTCATAGTCAATGGAGTAAGAACTGCTTCCGTCTGCTGCAACTGCACGTCTTATGCTGCCCCTGCCGTCAGAAGTCAATTCATAGGAAGCTGCCTGCGAATAAGAATATTTTGTGCCAAAACTGTTGTCCTGGAAAACTTTCCTGCCGTTTGCATAGGTAAAGTAGCGCGTAAGACTGCACCTTGTCTGCTTGCTTCCCCGGGTGCGGTTTTTTTGTGAATAAGATTCAATGTCCGCAAAACGAACCTGACGCTTTTCGTCCGCATTGTCTGTGCTGGTTGTATTGCCGGTGGAATATGCAAATGGTTCGTATTCACAAAGTTCATTCATTGTTAATCCGTCGTATACAGAGCGTACCGTGCAACCTGTATTATCGCACGTTGACTGTCTGCGGCCAAAAGCGTCGTAGGTAAATGATTCTGTGAAGCTGCTTTCTGTCCTGTAATCGACAACTCTACTCTCTCTTAATCTGTTTGAAGGAGTATAAAGCAAAGAAACTTTTTTGTAAAGGGTATTTTCAGAAATTAAATTTCCGTTGTCATCGTATTTGAACTCTGCTCCAGAAGAATCCTTTCCAAAAATCCTTACAAGCCTGTTCTCTGCATCGTATTCATAGTTCAGACTTCCCAAGGCATTTGATTTTGAAACTCTGTTACCGTTCAAATCATATTTGTAAGTTTCTATCCATGACTTTTGTGGTGCAAACTTAAAATCAAGATTCATCTTTGAGCAAAGGTCTTTTGCTTTTTCCGTGAATTCTTTTGGCAGGCTTACAGAATCATAAACTGGACGCGAAGAAGCTTTTTCTCCGTATTCTTCAAATTCATTGTATGCTTTTTCTTCAATTTCTTTTGAATATGGGGCAAGCTGTTTTTGCAAGCGGCCGTGCTTGTCGTATTCAAAAAGAGTGAATGAAGATAATGAATTTATTGTACAGGCAATTCTTCCTTCGTCATCATATATGATTCCTTCTGCAAAGAGAATCTTCCCGCTTGAATCTTTCTGAACCGTAAGAATTTCCCTTCCAATTTTATCCTTTTCTTTTACCACTGTAATTCCGTTGGAACTTGAGGACTTGCTTTCCTTTCCTTCTTTGTCGTAGCAGAAATCCATTTTGTTCAGGTTGGAAACAAGCGATTTTAAGTTTCCTTTTGAATCATAGTCATAAAATGAATCGTGTCCGTCCAAAGAAATTTTCTTTACGCGGCCAAACTTGTCGTAAGAATAGCTTGTAGTTTTGTCTGCGTTGCTTGAAGAAATGAGCATGTTGGCTTCGTCATAGCTGTAGGTCTGAACAGAAGTTTCTGTTTCTGCCTTTGTTACAGAACCGAATGCGTCGTAGTGCAGGGCAGAATAGCTTTTGTCGCTATATTTCGTAACTTGAATTCCGTCTTCTTCAGAATAAGTTTGCGTGCTTGTATTTCCGTTAAAGTCGCTTGTGGTAACGGATGAATCTTTTGCCTTGTAGCTAATCTTTCTGCTTTTTCCAAGTGCATTTGTTTCGCCAATGAGTCTTCCAAACTGGTCAAAGTTGTAAGTTCTTGAATTGCCAAGCGCATCTTTTGTGGTTAAAGTGCGGAGATCTTTTGAATATGCTTTCTGCTGAATCAAATCGCCTGCTTCAAAGGTTTTTACAATCAGTCCAGAGCCGTCATAGGCAAATTCCTTTTGTGGCATTCCTCTTTCCTTTTTTGAAGTGCATCTGTCAAAGGAATCGTAGGTGCATTCAAGAAGGTTTCCGAGTATGTCTGTCTGTTTTAGAAGGTTTCCTTTTGCGTCATAGAAAAAGTTTTCTTCATTTGTTCCGTCTTTAATTTGGGAGACTTTTCCAAAGGCATTGTAAAGATAGTATTTTTTTGAGCCTTCACTTTCTTCTGCAGTGCAATTTCCGTCTTCGTCATAGGAATAGCTTTTTCCGCTTTCATCATCGGACAGTAAATTTCCCCACGCATCATATTTGAGCTTTGAAGAAAAGTTTCCGCTTGTGCAAGTGACGCTTCCTGTCTTGTCATCGTATTCAATTTGCTCTTTGACAGTTTTTCCGTCGCTAAGCTGGCATCTTAAGGACAGTGTCTTTCGGCCAAGGGAGTCGTATTCTGTTTTTTGTGTGTAAGTCTTTGTGCTTTCTGTAACAGTTTTTATTCCATCTTCTTCTTGGTAGGAAAAGTCTGTTGTAAAACCATTGGCCTTTGTTCTGCTTTTTAAGCGTCCGTCCTCTCCGTAACAAAAATCATAGATGTGAATTTTGTCTTGTATTATAGAAGAAATTTGCCCAGAAGCAGGGTCGTGCAAATACTTTGTTACTCCTCCATAAGGATTTGTAATTTCACTTATCTTTCCCGCTGCACTGAATTTGTAGCTTGTGGAACGGCCTTCTGCATCAGTTTTCTTAACAAGGTTTCCATTTTCATCGTAAAATTCCCTTGCAAATAGAATACCGTCTTTTTTTGTCGTTACGATTTTATTTCCACCTTCAAAGGAATATTCAAATTCCTGGCAATAGACTTTTCCTGTAGTCTTTTTGTTTTCGTCTGCAAAGCTTCTTTTTTCCTTTACTATGTCTCCAGAAGCATTGTATTCGTATTCTGTCTTTATACAGGGTGCGTCGTTTTTTGCTGCTGCTGAATAATTCCATAAGTAGGATGCCTTGAGCTTTCCTGATGGTGTGTATTCATAGCTTGACTTTAGCCTTGCATTTTCAGTGGCAGTTTTAATGTCGTTTCCAATTCCGCTTTTTATTTCCAGAATATTGTGGCTTTTTCCATAGCTTATAAGAAGGACTTTTGTTTTGCCACTTAACAAATCTTTTTCTGATTTGCAAACAATATCCTTTCTGTTGTTTCTGGTAGTTTTCTGTTCAATGTTGTTCGGTGTGCGGATGGTTGTTGTGCGTCCGTCGTAGCTCCAAGTCCAAACTTTTCCCTGCGCGTTTGTGTAGGAAGCTATTCGTCCCTGCAAATCATATTCGTATCTTCCGGATTTGTCATTGGTCAAGGTGTAGCTTTCTGCATCGTAGTCAAAGATTCCTTCATCGAATCCGTGGCTTTTTGCAACTCCACCCCAGCCGTTGCCCTCGTAAGAAAGAATTGTCTTTCCGTCCCGCTTTACAGAGGTAAGGAATCCTGTTGAATCATATTCAAATGATGTAAGGATTGAATCCCTGTCGCAGTAGGATGCAAGCAAATTGTATGGCTGCTGGTAGGTCCATTTTTCGCTGCTTCCGTCGCTGTAGCTTGCCTTTGTTAGGTTTCCGTATGAGTCGTAATAAAACTTCTTGAGGCCATAATTGTTTTCCAGACTCGTAATCTGATTTTTTGAATTGTATGTTCTTTTCTTGAATGTACCATCGGAATATATTTCCTTTGTGATGTGGTTTCCGTCTTCAAAGAAATATGTTGCTGTATTTCCGTCTGGGTCTGTGTAAACAAGTTTTCCTTTGGAAAAGTCACCGTCGAATGTTTCTTTCCAGCCTTCCTCGTTGATTACTGCGATTACTTTCTTTTCATCCTTGTTGCTTGAATTATTTCCATAAAAAATCTCGTTGAAAGTTCCGTCTGCTTTGATGCATTTTTTTATGTCACCGTCTTGGTCGTATTCGTATTGGATAAGGTCATTGTCGCTGTCCAGAACTTTTACAAGATTGTTTTCTTCGTAATAAAATGTTGACTCTTGCCCGGTAAGTTCATTCGTTACTTTTGTTAAATAATTTTTTTCGTTTCTGGTAAAGGATAATATGTCTTTTTCTTTGTGCTGAATGCTCTTAACCTTTTGTGAGCCGTCAAGCGAAAAAGTAATCGTTGAACCGTAGCGGTCTTTGTAATATTCAGGAAGACCGTAGGCGGAGAATTTTTTTACCATTCCGGAAAGATAGTGAATCTCCAAGCCACCGTCGGAAGTAGGGCTTGCGTACACTTCTTTTGCAGATGCTTTGTCGCAGTTTTCGTAAGTGTTGCTGCTTGTGTTAAGGTCTAAGATGTAGATGTTTCCGTTGTCGTCAATGAACATTATGGAATTTGCATTCATCTGGTTTGCTTGCTCTTCGTAACCCCATGATGAATGTTTGTTGAGTTCTTTGTTCTTTGCCGCATTTTTTTCCATCTGCTGGATTTTGCTTCTTGCCGCCTTTATTCTGCTTTCTGCATTTGCATACTTTGTAAGAAGGTCTGAACGGTATTCCATGGGGAGGGTGTATATGGAAGAGCTTAACCTGTTCAGTTCCTTTTCGTTTTCTGCTAACTCTTCTTTTATTTTCTCTATTCCCTTTGTGCTTGTTCCGCGGATGATTCTTGTGTCCAGCGAGCAAAACCACTGGTTGCCGAATGAACCACAAGAATGGTTTCCGCTTAAAAGGTTTCTGAACAAAATAAAGTCATTTATTCCCCATTTAAAACTTGCATCGTAATCATTGATGAAAAATTTTCCTGAGCTTATGAATACAGGGTCTCCTGCAAGAGATGGAGCCTTCGCCTCTTCTGTTACATTTGAAGGTAGTGCTCCTTGGATTGCGCTGGCGCTTCCTGTGCTTGAATCATTTCCCAATGGGTTAGCAAACAGTGCCACATTAAAAATTCCGTCTTTGTTGAAGAGGTTTGGTATGTGGGAAAAATTGAGATACCCCGGACTGTTGGCAGATGAACTTTTGCTGGAAGAAAACATTGAACCCAGACTAGACAGTGCACTTTGTATTCCGCTGAATAATCCTGATATTGCAGCTCCAATGGATGCAATTGCCGAAGAAAGGCTTTCCGCCTGACTTTCATTGGATGCAGCTGTACCACCTGTTGTGTCCAGTACGGTGTCGCTAAAGGCATCTCCTGTTGCCCCGGCACTTTCTCCTCCTCCATCTGAACCAGAGTCGCTTGATGTTGAGCCAGAAGCAGAAGACGATGATTCTCCCCCGGAACTGCCAGAACTTCCTGAACTTCCGCTGCTTGATGAACTTGCCGAAGAAGATGCTGCGCTTCCTCCAGAGACTCCTACTGCAAATTTTAGCAGTGGCATTGTGATTGCATTTACCTGGAATATAAGAATTCCGGCTCCCAAGCACAATGCTTTTTTTAAGATTTTAGATAATTTCATTTACACCTCCTAGTGTGAAAAATTATAGTTACCCAACAATTTGTCGAGCAAGCTGCCACTTTGGTTTTCCGTTGGAACATAGCCACTTGCCTTTTGCACAAACTGGCACTGTCCGTCTGTTCCGCTACCTTGAATGTAGTAAGCAGAATTTGATTCAGCGATTTGTCCTTTTTCATCAAGGGAACAAAAATAGATTCCTATTGGAAAAATATTCTGGGATGCAGTGTAGCTTTCCGAAGTTGCATTTTTTAGCGCTGAACTTACCTTTAAAATATCATCCTTAAGCTTTGGAAATTCTTCCAGAAAAATATCTGTCATGCTGGATATTTCTACATACACAGGGTTTAGCAAACTGCCTGATACAGAAAAAGTTTTTGACTTTGTTGCTATTTTGTCCCTTAGTTCTTCTGCACTTTTTTTGTTTTCTATTAAAAGACTTGCTTTTTGTGAAAATGCGTTGAAGCTTTCAAAAAGGTCTACTGCTGCATCCATTTTTACAATTGCAAATGACTTGTCGTTTTTTGCAGAATATTGCCTTTCTATTAGCTTTGCAACTTCGCATCCTTCTTTGCAAGTTTCAAGGTCTTGATTCATCCACGAAGAGTAGTCCCAGCCGCTTGCATCCTGAACGCCTTCAACTCCAGCAAACCAATTTGCTTCTTGCCTTAGCTCGTAAATCTCTTCCAGTTCAGCACCAAAACATGTGTCGAATCCAATAAGTTCAAGCTTGTCGTTGCCCATTCCAGATTTTATTGCTTTGCGAAGTTCCGGGATGGACATAAAAGTTCCGCTTGTGTCGTCAATTGCCACAGCTCTATTTGCCTTGCTTGCGGTAAAGCGGTAGCCTGTTCCGTGCCCCCAGATTATAAGGGCGTAATGTTCTGCAGGGTAATACTTGCGCGAAAAATTAAGCAGGGAAATTAATGTTTCCGGGTCGCCCATGTTCAATTCCGCTGATTGTGAGCAAATTCCCAATGCCTTGCTGTTTAGCTGAATTGATTTTGACTTTGCAGAAGAATGGTTTATTTCAAAAAGCCTAGTTCCTTTCCAGAAGCTTTCGCTTTCCATTGCATTTTGCGCCCTGTCAAAAAGAACGACGGTTTTTACAAACTCGCTGTTGCAATCCCCGCATTCAATTTCTCTAAAGTCTTCCAGTGCCGCTGAGTCCAAGTTGTTATCTGCCGCCATGTAAACGATGAAGGTCCATTTGCTTTTTGCATGAACTTCCGGATTTGTTCCTCCGGAATTTACAGAAGAAGAAACTTCCTTTAGGTCAAAGTTGCATGACTGAAGGATAAAGAAAAAGACTGTAAAGATAAAAGCTGGTAATTTTTTCATTTTGTCCTCCAAGATTAATTGCAATATAGCCCAAAAGGATCTGCCCAAGACGTTCCGTCGTCGTATTCAATTTCTGTTGCGTACAAAAAGTCTACGCTGTAGCTTTCGTCTATCTCTGGGCCGATTATTTCATCAAGGCTGATTGTTATGGGGACTTCGTCCTTAGATTCGATTGGGCATTCAATCATGCACTTGATTCCGTTTGTTATTAGTCCTGCGCTTTCTCCTTCTGAGTCATATATCCTTGCGGAAAATTTTACGTTCTTTATTTTTCTTTCGCTGTTGTTGTAAAAGTTAAATGATACGCATGCAAATTTGCAGATGCCTGGATTTTCGCCTATGCTTACCTGTGAGTTTGAAATGTAGTAGGGTTTTGAGAAATTTGCTTCTGTGGCGCATCCAAAGAATAGCATTGATAAAATAAATCCAAAGATAATGTTTTTTTTCATTTTGATTCTCCTTTTTCCTGATTTGTCTCTTGAATTTTTGAATCGAGCAGATTTTCATACATGCATATTTCTGACCTTTCTTCTTTAGAGGTCAGCTTTTCCTTTGCGGCTAAGAGTTCTTCTTTTGCCGTGGCAAAATCTCCTCTTTTGTAGGCAAGGACGCTTTCGTAAAGTCTTAGCTCCGTCTCTTTTATGGAAGCTTCCTTGCATTTTAAAAGAGTTTTTTCTGCCTGATAATAGTTTCCCTGAATTAGAAAATTTTCAAATTCTTCTTTAAGGTCTTTGACACTTTTTATCTGAAGAATGTAAAGCCTGTTTGCCGGAATGTTTGCAAAGTTGAGCCTTGCACTTTCCCAGTTTTCCTTGAATCCTGTGAATTCTTTTTTGCAAGACCTGTTAACTTCTATACAGAAGAATCCTCTTTCGTCTGTTGTTGTTACGACTTTTTTGTTTTGGTCCAGTATTGAATAGTTTGCTACCGGTTCTCCGTGCATGTCGCTTACCATTCCGTGTAAGCTTTTCTTGCTTGAAATTGAAGCTGTTGTTGCGCACGAGACCAGCGGGGCACACAAAATTAGGCTGAGTGCTTTTAAAATGTTTTTTCTTTTCATTGTTTTTCTCCTCTTATTTTTCCTTGGTTGTTTTTGTAAAAGACAAGAACGCTTCCATCTTTTTGGATTATCCTTCCGAAGCTTTCGTCTTTACTAAGATTTTCTTTTGCCGTCATGGTAACTTTTGGACTTGCATCTTTTGTTTGCAAAGGCTTTGCGTTTGGCAAATCTTTTTCTACAAAGACCGCAGTGTAGTCTTTTAAAAGCTCAAGCGGGTTGAAATTTTCTGCTCTAATTTTTTCTGCAAAGATAATCTTCATCTTTGTGTTGAATTTTCCAGGCTCTATTTCTATTGCGGCAGGAAAAATTGAATGTTCTTGGCAAACATCCTTTAGCTTTTCAAGAATTTTATCTGCTGACTTGTTCTGGAATAAGAATTCAACTATCCCTTCGTCAGAAAAATCTGTAAGCAAAATTCCATTGCAGCTCCATATAGAAAGGCGAATGTCGTCAATCTGGCTTTTGGAAAGTTCCTTCTTTAGCTTTATGACGCTTTTTGCTTTGCCGTATAAACTGGCAGAAAATTCCGGTTTTGAATTGGAGTAGGTTACCGCGGAAAATATTCTTTGACTTTCTTTTGCATTTTCCTCTGCTGTTGGAAAGTCTTGCGGAAAACATTCTTTCATGCTGAAATTCATCTTGTATGCTTGCTCATTGGTTTGGTCTTCCAAAAATATTAGCGAGCAGTTTTTTATTGTACCTCCGCTTTTTCTTGTGCTTTGCAAAAAGTCATCAAGGGTTTTGTATGCCTGAACTATGTTCTGCTGGATTGCCCTGTCAAAGTTTTCTGCTTCTGTCTTTGCTGCTCCAGTAGAAGTGGAAGCCTTAGTGGCCTTGGCAGCCTGAGCCTTTGTCTTTGAATGAATGGCATACGACACGGAAAGTATTGTAGCTAAAAAAACTATTGCAAGTGCCAGTGATATGTTCAGCATTTTTTCGGAATTGAAAAATTCAAGTTTGTTTTCTTCTCCGAACTTTAAAGGAAGGTGTCTTTTGCCACCAGTCTTGTATTCTGCAAGTTTTACTTTGTCCATGACGGCAACTGCTGCGATAAGTTTTCCTTTTTTTATCCTGTACTTTGCATCGTAGCAGCAGTTGTCAGAAAAACACGGATGGAGCTGCTCCAGCTTTTTTGCAATGTAATTCTTTCTTCTGCTTTTTTTGAGCAAAAAAGGCATTGGAAAAGAATAAAGTTCATAGTCATCTTTTTTAACAGATTCTTTTTTCATAAACTCTCCTGTTTTTTATAGAACAATGCTTCCATTGTCTTTCCTTGGCACTTCCAGCTTTCTTTGTAAAGTTTTCCCTCCTGCTTGATTTTTAGTTCTTCAAAGTCCCACATAGAAGAGCAGGTGTCTTTCCATTGGGATGATTCAAAAAGCCATTCTGATTCCTTTGTTGATTTGCATAAATTTATAAATCCGTTGTATAAAAATTTATCCCTGTTCAGTTCATGTTCTATTTGAACCGTTCTTGAATGAATTTTTACCGCTGGAATTAATGCCCCGGATAAAAATGGAAAGAATGAAGATATGATTGCGCAGCAGCATATTAATTCAATTAGTCTCATTTTATGCTTCCTTTTGCAGCTTTGTTTTCTTTTTCCACGTAGGAATAAAATTCATATTTTTGCCTAAGCGCGGAATTGTACTGGGCATTTACACAGGCACAAATTCCTGCGCATACAAAAGAAAGTGAACAAAGGATTATTAGCGTAAGGATGATGATGTGTCCTTCACTCTTTCTTTTTAGCCTATTTATAAGAAACGATGTCAGCGTTTTCACCTTCTCCTCCTGCTACTCCGTCCGCTCCGTAACAGATGACGGCATAGGGTAAGTTTTGCGGACAGTCCGACGGAAAGGTTGCGCTTCCGTTTTTGATGTACACGTAGTCATTTCCCCAAGGGTCGGGTTTGACTTCCTTGTCCAAGTAAGGGCCGTTCCAATTTTGCGGGACGGGAACAAGAGTTGGTTTTGTCCACAGCGCCGCAAGCCCCTGCTCTGTTGTGGGGAAATTGCCGCAGTCCAGGTAGTAGGATTGCATTGCCGCTTTATAATGCTCAAGCGTTTGCCTGGCAGATGTTTCCCTTGCAAGTTCCATGATGCGTGCTGCCGAGATTCCTGCTCCTGCAGAAAGAAGCGCTCCGATTGCAAGTACCGCAAGCGTTTCAATGAATGTAAAACCGCTGCAATGATTGCCCTGTCTAGGATCTTTTCCATTTGGATACCCCCGTTTTTTTGTTCTGATTTTTTTCATAAATCCTCCGTAAAATATCAGCTAGATTCCATATTCAAACAAAGCCGGCATAACAACCGTCTTTAATAAGAGCGTTATGTAAATTGCAAGTGCAGTCATGGAAAGTGGTTCCGTCATTTGCATAAAGACTTTTGACCACTCTTCATTTTTCTTTTCTAGGCTTTCGCAAATTGAATTTAGTGCCTTGTCTGCTTGTCCTGACTGCTCTGCAAGTTCTATTTGCAAAAGAAATTCTTCCCCGAATCTTTGGCATGCCTTTGATGCCTTGTGTCCATGCTCCAGGTCGCAAAGGGCAAGAATTATCTGCTTCTTTAGTTTTTTGTTTTCCTTTGCCGCAAGAAGAGATGTTTTTAGTGCGTTGTAAAAATCAACTCCGGATGCAGTAAGGAAGTTTAGTATCTTGAATGAATCAACGTATTCCTCCCTTGAAAAAAGATTTTTTATTGCAAGGCAGAAAGCAATGATGCATGCGACTAGGAATAAGTTTGCGCTTATGCAGCCTTTTACTGCATTTTGTTTGTATAAGTCAAAGTCAAATTTTCCGCTTATGTTTGGAATGATGTTTTTTCCGAATGTCATAAGAAGAATGCAGCCTGTCATTGCTACGAGCGTTACAAAGACAGGGTAGATTATTGAATAGATAAGCTTTTGCTTTTTTTGCCTTAGTCCGTATTCCCTAAGGTATAAAAAGGTGAATATTTTTTTTATGCTGCCTCCGCTTTGTGCACAGGAAACAAATGCTCCGTATATTGAATTGAATTCTATTGCGGAACATTTTTGTAGGGCTACGGAAAGC